>Ga0209960_1000360_pt1 | contig 106272 bp, 128 predicted proteins | sample ThiBiot_500_plan_2_FD_183947 | JGI IMG/M metagenome (GOLD analysis project Ga0209960, IMG submission 183947) | Wastewater bioreactor microbial communities from Cape Town, South Africa - Thiocy_expt_500_plan (SPAdes) | ecosystem: Engineered > Bioreactor > Thiocyanate-remediating >... | reverse complement strand
AACCCGTTGCTGTACTCTCAGCTTCAGATGTTGCACCTGTAATTACAGCATCTGTTGGTGTTGTCCAATCTGTTCCTCCACTTCCAATTTCAGTTGTTGCATCTGTATTTTGAGTACTTGTTAGTGTCGTTGAATCTGTTCCTGCAGTACTAGTGTCAGCTGTTGTATCTGAAATTGCGGTGCCTGTTGATGTTGTTAAACCTGTTGCTGTACTCTCAGCTTCAGATATTGTACCTGTAATTACAGTGCTTATTGGTGTTGTCCAATCTGTTCCTTCACTTCCAGTTTCAGTTGTTGTATCTGTAACTGCGCTACCTGTTGATGTTGTTAGATCTGTCCCTGTAGTGTCACTTTCAAACAATGTAGTTGTAATTGAAGTATCTACAGTTGTTATTAGATCCGTTCCTGTAGTGCCAGTGCCACTCGTTGTATCCGTAATTGAAGTATCTGTTGGTGTCGTTAAATCCGTTCCTATAGTACCAGTTTCAAATGTTGCATATGTAATTGCAGTATTTGTTGGTGTTGTGGGATCTGTTCCAATAGTACTGACGTCAGCTGTTGTATCTGTAATTGCAGTGCCTGCTGATGTTGCTAAATTCGTCCCTGTACTACCAGTGTCATTCATATCCGTAACTGCAGTATTGGTTAGTGTTGTGAAATCGGCTTCTTTAATATCAATGTCAGTTGTTGTATCAGTAATTGCAGTACCTACAGTTGCTGTTAGATCCGTACTTGTAGTACCAGTTTCAAATGCTGTAACTGCATTTTGAGTTGGGGGTGTTGAGGGTGTGGGTGTAATCGTTGCTGAACTTGCTGTCGATATGTCTATTGTTGTTATGCTAGTGAAATCAGTAATTGCAGTAATGATATAAGACACACCGACTGTATCAGTTTCTGTCGTGTTTGCGAACGTTGTTGTCGCAGTATTTGTATCAGATGTGATTGCTGTAGTGTCGATAGAAATAGCCGCCGATTCTGTTTCGACAGTGCTCGGAGAGTCAGTTACTGTTGTACTTGTATTCAATGTCATCGTTGCTGAGCCTGTTTCTGATATCCCTGTACATGTTGTCTGTGATATCGATGTTATTTCGGTTTGTATTGTGGAGTTATCAATAGATAAAGTTGACACGATATTGGTAGAAGATGTTGAATCCGTAGTATAAAGGTCGGATGATGTGATTTCGATTGTAGAATCATCTGTACTATCCTTTGTTTCTTCTGTCACCTGTGATGTGGTTGTTATTAATCTTGATGTAGACGTTTCATCGGTAATAGAAGTACTTGTTGAGACAAATATACTATCAATGCTTGATTCTGTTGTTGTCGATATTAATTCTTGAGTTAACAAACTATATTCTGATGAAGGCGATATCTAAAGTAAACATATATCTTTCAGTTTGATTCTTTTACATGATTTTTCAACATGTTTGGTCTTTCAATATTTGCATTGGATTTCTCACAGAAGTTTTTTGTCAATATATATGATCAAACTCACTATGTCGGCAGTTTTTGTTGATGCTTCTTTTGATGTGTAATTCGCTCCACTTGTTGTATTATCTGTCCATGATTGTTCTGTACTATTATCCAATTGAGTTGTATCCAAAGTAGTCAGAGTTGAATCATCTATGTAATCATTAGAAATTTCATTAATAAATAAAAGTACAAAAATTTTATAATAATATGTCCTTATCAAGATTCATGTCATATAGGTATATACTTCTTTTCGATGATAATTTTGTTTTATTAATTTCAAAGGATTATTTCCTATTGAGGACATTTACATTTATCTCATATCATCAGCCTGAAAATTGCTAGCCGTACGAAATAATACAAAGAAATAAATGTAAAACATCTGTCTCATAAGATTCATAACGAGTCAAAGAAAAAAAAACTCACATTCCATCCAACGAATATGCTGAACAAACTTACCCGTTGATGATGTTTCCTCACTGGTTTGTGTTCGACTTGTATGTATGAATATCAAGACGAAAATAAATCTGATAAACACGTTGTGGAATATCATCTTTGAAATATCTGAATGACACAAACGATTAACTGTCGTTCGTCCCTCGTGTCTGTGATCTAAAACGAATATACAAATGAGAAGCAAAGAACAAAAAAAAACGAGCAGAAGAAAGATAGAGATTACAATTTGATATTCTGCAAAAAAAAACCACACAGAACATCAAAGATATTCATCATTTCTTCTATGAAAGTATATGAATGAAAAAAAAATTCGATACTCTTCCGACATCCAAACAACGTTAATATAACTCAGACACACAGACAAATTAAATTTCTTAATCGGATACTTTCTCTTCTTCTTTTTTTTATATAAAATGAAAATCATCTATCAACAATAAATTCGATTTATTCTTGAAGAAAGGAAAAAAACCGGATCATATAATAGTTTAATATTTAATGTCCATGAGATAATTTAAACCGTCAAATTAAATTTACTTTTTTTTTCAATACAAAAGAGAAAAAAAAGAAATGCGTAGGAAAACGTCTCAAGTCTAAAAGCAAAAAAACCGTTTTTTCATATCATCGTGTGAAGATAGAATAACTACATATATATCCAAAAATGATAGGCTGACGGTCATTTGATCTTTTAAATATAACTGGTGTTTGAAAATGAGAAAGATGATATTGAATTATAGAGAATTCATACCAATACGAATAACAACAACAACATTACTGAATTGTCATCTGAGTCCAACAATGATCGTATGAGTAACGAACAACAAAATATGCAGAATACATTCATTTAAAATCAATTTATCATCATTGGTTTTCTTTCTTTCATTTTGTTATTTTTAAAGAACAAAAAATGACTAGCAACGAGTAGGAAAAAGTGCATGATATTCGATATTATATATTCCGAAGTTTAATCATTAAATAATCTTGAGAACGGTCTATGAATATTCTCTTATTCAAAACAAGACAGATTATTTGATTTTATGTCACCAAGCAATTGAAATTGAAACTTGTTGCATAAATATTGATAGTTGTCAATCGGATTAGTTATTTTTTTATTGCAAAACTCTCCAAAATATTGAATCACATTGTCAATAAATTTAAGTGCAAAAATAAAGAACAAAATCAATTTTTTTTGAACTTGTTGTTACAACGCTAAAAGTAAACGAATCTTTAAAGATTAATCTTATCGAAAAAGAACACTTGATCGTAATTGTCAATATTGACTTTCTGATCGAAGAGTAGGAAAAAAAACTACGTATCTTGTAAAAATAAACTAGTTCGATTTGGAAAGTATTATGATTTTGAATAAGAAAGAAAATAATATTTGAAAACTAATTAGAGATTAAAATAGTATGTTTGAAAAATCGAAAAAATAGCGACGCAAATAATAGCCTTGACTTCTCGTTCTTCAATAGCATTTCTTCTTTTTTGGTGATTCTCTCTCTCTCGCTCTTCGTAACACTATTATTGTATAGAGGGTACTCCTGATCGACACAGAACGAAAGAAGTCAAGATGGCTACAGTTAAAAAACAAAGAGAAAAGTAAAAAATTTGTTATTATTGTATGTGTTTGTAGTCAACAAAGAGTAAGAAGGAGAAAAAGATCAAATTTCTTAAGTTGAATGGAAAAAATGCGTACTGCTCATCGACCATCAACATCGATGAATGTTTCACGACGTTTATCGTCGAAACGTATGAGTCGTGCGCGTATACATTCACCATCAGCTAATGGACATGGTGACGATGATCGACAAGATTATGTTATTCAACAATCCATGGATCAAATATCGGTACGAAATGTTTTTGGTCTATTAGAAAAATTTGACAAATGGGAAACATGTGAAATATTAGCTACACGAGATACGCATTGGCTTTTGACAAATGCTGATGTTTATAAAGTAGAATTTCAAAAGACAAAAAAAAACAAAGAATTCAATTGATTTATCTAGGCACCGACAGAAAATCCTAGCGGATTAATTCGACAATTACAAGCGTTTAGTGAATCACATATCGATATTTTATTTCCTGTCGATGAGAGTATCACACACTTAGATACACGAGAAATTCATCAATTAATTCGAGAATTAACTATTGGCGTTTATTCACTCAATGCTCAACCATCGTTGAGTCTCGAGGCTAATATTGATTTAACGTCGACTTGCCAAATGCCGACAGGTGAAAACTCATTAATTATTCATAAGAAATAATATAATATTCTCTTTTATTAGCTTATACCGATACACGTCTCGGACAGATTATGATCAATTGTGACGCATGGTTGAAATCGGTTTGGCATGGTGTATTCATGCCACGAGAAAAACGTTCGAAATTCGTCGATCGTTGGCGATTAATTGCTGAATCGTCACTTGGACGTTCGCTTGCCTACGAATTCGAATCTGCCGGTTTGTTTTGACAATCATTTCTTCGTGTTTTTTTTGCTTATTTTTCGCTATTCAAATAGGTTTACAAGATCTTAGTCAAGATATTGATTATGCCGATGCAAAAAAAGCTTTTCAACGTGAACCTAAAGCTGAAGAACAAAGTCTTGCGGATGATCAATTTCTTGCATCGAAAGCCGATGATCTATCCATGGTTTTAACATTCTATCTCGATCAATTATCTCAACATAAAAATTGTTTAATGTTCAATGGCAATTATGCCATTCAATCACAAGTTAAAACCGTTCAAGAAAAGTAAAATTTCAAAATAATAAAATCAAATCAATCGATAAATTATTCATTTCAATCTCTAGACTAGATAATCAAGAATTTCAACGATTAAAATCTCTTCTACAAATTCATGAAAAATATCTTCGAGAAGTTTTTGGATTCAAAGCTGAAGTTCGAAAGTACATCTATCTGCTCGAACTCGTCTGTTTTCTATTCGCTGTATTTGTTGCTTTGAAACGTCGAATGAAAAAAATTCCGAACATGAATCGTCTATTACCGGTTATAATCGGTTAGTTGAATTTGTAATAAAAAAAAAACAAAAAAACTTGATAATTATGAATAGGTGAGGATGTTCGAACCGAACGAGAACTTCCGCCATTTATCTACACGAAAAAACAATCATCAGTCACATTTCCGATTGATTATGAAAAAGAATTTCATTTACATGGTGGCATTCAATTTGAATACGAAACACAACCATTCGACGATCAACTTTCTCAGTAGGAAACGGATTTTTCATTTCATTTCTATTGTAAATATAAATTTCTTTTTATTTTTCTTTTCGAAGAATATTCAACGGAAATAATGACTCATTATTAGATCAAACTCGACGAATTCTTTACGATTATCTCGATCTACCGAATGCATCGAATACAGAATTTCATTTGCCAATTGTTGAAATCAATGGAAAAAAGTTTGCAATGAATATTTTCGATTCAAACAAATTTTCTATTTGTTTGATTTTCTATTAGATTCTATCATTTAGTTATTGATATTGAACCGTACTATGGTCTCTCACCGATCTGGCTACGTGTCATTCAAAGACCTTTAGAAAATGCAACAAAAAAACGTCTCATGAATGAAACTGTTATTTATGAAATGTATAAGAAATATTTTGGCCGAAAAAAAGCAACAACATATAAGGTTTCAAAATATTGAATTCGAAATTGCTTTTTGCTATTCGTATTTGTTTAGAATCCTGAACATGGTCTACGTATATCTGCACAACGAGGTCTAGCAGCAATCTTTCAAGCGTTAGCACGAAAAACATCAACAATTGGTCTCGGTGCTTCTAATGATCATAGTAATTTGACATTGATGCATTATGCTGTAAGAAAACGAAAACGTTTTCGATCGAGAAAAACCACTTTTTTTTCGCAGGCTATTCATAATCGACCGATTATCATCGGTATGCTAATTCTTGCAGGAGTTGATGTAAATTGCAAATCATTTGGTCGTTATGGTAGGAACCATTTTGAGATTCACGTTTTTTTTCTTTTGTCTATTCTGAATCATTTTTCAGGTGGTACACCATTGCATTACGCATGTCGACATGGTAGTTTCGATGCAGTGTCTTGTCTTCTCGGAAATCTCGGTTCGATTCAATTCGATTATCAAGGCTGGTCGCCAATTCATCATGCTGCTTATTGCGATCATGTACCAATTCTTCGACTTCTCTATAACAAACATCCCGAATTACTCGAACAAACAACTGATGACAAGTATACTTTCGATTTAATTTCTACTTGAAACAGCCTAAATTCTAGACGTAAATCAACACCATTGTTACTCGCAACAACATCGGGCGCTTTGGATGCCGTTCAATGTTTAGTTTCTCTCGGCGCTCAAATAAGTTCAAAAGATACTCTCGGTCATACGGTTATTCATCTAGCTGCAAGTAATCTACATACGAATGTCATCGAATATTTTATTCATTTAAACGATCGACTTGTTCCAACATGGCGCATACTTGTTGGTAAAAATTCTCACTTTTTTTTTAAAAATACATTGATGTTCATGAATGTTTTTTTTGTTCTTTCGATTAGATTTAATTAATCATTCAGATTTAATTCTTCAACGAACAACGGTCAAATGTTTGCATATTATGACGACACATGGCGAACAATTTTGGTATCCATTATTAGAAACAGGTAATTAAGAAAAGAGAAAACTATGAAGTTTCTACTCGTTCTACTTTTTTTGTATTCAGATGGAGTCAAACGTTTAGTAGCTTTACTTAAATCTTCGGATAACGATTTAATCCTTTCGGTTCTATCAGTTCTGTGCAATATATCAACAAATACTGAAGTACGTCAAGCAATATCATCTGTCGACGATAATCTATCGGAAATGTTAGCTAAACTATTGAAATCAACAAACGATGAAATACGTTCGAAAGCATCGATTTTAATCGCTGATACTTGTTTCATACCAAATAACCAAGTAAAAAACAAAATCAACGTTTGATTTGTTTTTTTTTCTATTGATTGAAATTAAGGAACGTTTTCTTCATCCGGATATTATTCAAGGCCTTTCGAATATGCTTAATTCATCGATTGAAGACGTTCTTGTTAATACATGCAATGCAGTCGATCTTCTTTGTCGACGAAATTCTCATATGCAAAATGAACTCGCTAAATATAGAATTATCGAACAGCTCACTGAATTACTTGTGCTCGATTCGAGTAATTCAATATGATAGAAAGAAGAAAATAATTTCGTTTGAACATTTGTAGAAGTTTTAAAGGGCACAGTAGCATCGGCTCTAGCATCGATAACGTATAATAATATGGCAAATCAAGCGTTAGCTGCACGAATGGGTGCATTGAAATTAATTGTTGATCTTATACAAGATCGAGAATTTGGTATACGTTATAAAGCCGCATTAGCTATCGAAGCTTTGGCTATGAATAATGTTGAAAATCAAAAACAATTTCTTTCGAAACATTTAAATGTGCAAAAACCATTGAATGAATTAATGGAGGTAAATTTCGAGGATTTTGATTGTGCTTTGATACGTTTTTAAAGACACAGAGATATGATTTTGATTTGAATATAAATGAAATGTTTTCTTACAGAAAATGTACTACGTTGCTGCAACAGTAAGTTTTATTTCTTTAGTTTTTCAAAACTTCTTTCACTTGGTTGATGTTTTTTTTTATTATTTCTCTTTATTTCCTCTTTTGTGACACGTTTGCACCTCCCTTAGCGTCTCATTTGGATGAATCGTCTTTATTCAAACGAATATCTTCATTTTTTCTTGCATTTTGTAAATTTAGATTCGAAGTTCCGAAGAATGGGCTTTAGAAATTCGTGAACAAGCCGCTTTTTCACTTTGGTCACTTGGCGGACAGATTAAATCTCAACAACGTTACGTTGCCGAATGTTTCGGCATATCACAAATCATTACAATGCTTCTTTCGACTTCGGAAAAACTTCAATATGTTTCATTGAACGCAGTCATTGCTCTAGCTGACGAACACGAATGCAATCAAAATCGTTTATTTAAAGAAAATATTCTTTCGCCTATGTACCGACTTTTAAAACAATATAAACAATTAACACTTCGAGTACTACTCGCACTCGTTCGAGCATTTGGAATACTTTGCATTGGTAAACTATTCGAAATTGATTCTTCGTTTTGTTTTTGTTAAACATACGTTTTTTTTTTCTTCAATCAAGGTATTTCACTGGTATCGAATACGTTATTACAGAATGCAATTTTTGAATTAGAAGTTCTCGATTGGTTTACGAAAATTATGGAAACAACCGAACATATTGATATTAAAGTAGAATATAGATTTTTCTTTTTAACGATAAAATTGAATTGATTTTGTTTGGTTAGGTTGAATGTTGTTTAACTCTATCGAAATTAGTTTTGAATAATACTGAAAATCAGCAACGTCTATCTCGAGAATTTAATGTTGAAAATGTTGTTTTTCAATTCATGCAAATTGATGAACCTGATTTGAAACTACGAGCTCTTTTAGCTTTATCTCTTTTTGCATATAATAATCTTGAAAATCAATGTATTCTCAAAGAAACCAATTCGATTAATTTCAATTCATTTCAAACATTTTTGGATTCGAGTAATTGTCATCATTCAGTCGTGGCTTGTTTTCAAGTTATTATACTTGCACGTGTTATTGCCGAAACTGACGATGAACAAGTTCGATTAACGGCTATTGCAATTATGAAAATAGCAGATCTACTCTTGCAAACAAATACGAATTTAATTACGAAAATTGGTAGACATCGATTTTTAATCTTAGAAAGAAAAAAAAACATTTTTTTGTGTTTCAGCTAAATATGTCTCGTCATTAGCTCGTATACGAACGGGTATTAGTGATGGATTTGTATCGTGTCATGTTCTTGAACGTTTGATTGACAAACTTTTTGCACCATCATTACCGCAAACAAGTGAAGATGCAGGAGATGAAGTTGAAATGTATAGCGCATGTGCAGTAGCTATTGGAGCGTTGACATACAATAGAACAGCTTTTCGTTTACTCTACAATCTTGTTCGACGTGATCCGAGTAATTTCTACATGAATTTCAATAACCTTGTTAATAAAACGTGTTGATTTTGTAGCACTTTACGATAAAATTGTTGAGTATGGTACACGATCGTGTATGTCAACTCAATTTGTAACATTTTTCGAAAGCGAACGAGCTAAAGGTCTACCGGTTGACAGGTATTTTTTCATTTCGATCGTAGTTTTTTATTTTCGTTTGTAAATATTTTTGTTTCAGTCTGTCTGTTCAACTTCATGTTCTCGAATCTCGACCAACAACTTCAAGTATATTTTCTCGATTTTAGGCTGTTTTCATATATTTTTCTTTCGATTTAGTTCGTCGTCAATCGACATTTGTCGATCGTCGAGCATCATCTCGTATAAAAACTGCACATAGTCGTCTACAAACTCAAACGCCATCAGTCTACTCAAATGCTCCAATTCTACTTCCTAAACGCCGACTAACCCTCTCGTCAAAAGCGACACGTTCATAAACAATCAGATTTGATTTCTACTCGGTGATTTTTTTCTTTTTCTGTCTTCAATTTTTTTTCTTCTTTATTTATAAATTTTTCTACAGATATATATAGATTTTTTTTCAATCTTCTTTGCTTGTTAAACATCGGTCGTTCGTGGTCGATTCAATGAATCTGATGTCCATTTGATTTGTGGTAAATTCGATGGCGACTAAGAGAGAAAGAGAAAAATAGAAAATCGGTTTATTTTATCTTAGTTTGAGAAACATACGAGTGAGCAGGCGCGTAGAGCTTGTTGAAGAATATAAACTGAATTTTGTGTTAGTGGAGGAAATACTGAACTCATTTGAGTAAGAAATCGATATGTTCGAGAAAAGAATCGAATTCGATCAGTTTTCAATAAAACTAAAAGAAAAAAAACGTTTGAGAAACAAATAATCGATCGACAAATTCTACCTCGTAATAAAGTCGCATAGACTTGTAGTGCAAGTTTAACGACTAATAATGCTGTACGAATAGGATAGAACGATGAAAGATCTGTTAATAATTCGAATGCAAATATCTTAAAATATGAAAATATTATTCAACAATTTTCTTTTTTTCGTTTTCTATTTATGAATTTTACTTGTGTATCCAATTCATTACTGGCTAACATTTGAGGAATAAAATCTAAACAAATATGCATGGATGGTACACTGTAAATCAATGGTTTGATTTGATCGGATGGATAGCCCTAGACAAAAATAAAGCATAGGAAATTATTTTCGAAAGGATTCTACTTGAAAATGAACGAGTTTAGCGAGAACAGGATTCGTTATGAACATTTGATGAATAAACGAACAGATTACGCCTTGTAATTCTCGATAGGCTGGCAAACAAGTCGTCTTTTTAGAAAAAAAACAAATTTTCTTCGAAAACTAGAAATTTCATTTAAATCAAACTTGTTTATATTGATGTAAAACATCCAAGAGAATTTGAATAACTAGTGCTTCTTGTGCATCTGATATTTCTTGAATTGATTTCGATTTCATATCTTGCATCAAAGCTATATCTAAGGAAAAAAAAAGTTTTTTGCTTTAATTTTCACTTGAATGCAAAACAAAAACGAAGAACCTGTTTGTTGATTGATTTGTCTGGATTTATTAATTGTTTCAAAATGATATCGACTAGCAATTAATAATTCTCTCATAATAAATAGAATGATTTGAATAATTGATGGATAACTAAATTGAATTTACCAAAAAAAAATTCTTCAATTTCAAAGAAAAGAATTATTTACTTATAAAACTCAAGTGAAAATCGAAGTAAACTATGTGGATCTGCACATAGATCTTCGTAGGTTAATTGAGAATTATTCAATAGAATTTGTACAGTTTTCAATGTTAATCTACGACAAATAGAAATTAGATTCTTAAAAAATTGAATAAACATTTATTTTTCAAATTACAATTGGCCATGATACGTATAGAGACGAAACCAACGTCGTCGCCATTGATCAGCTTGTTTACGTGAAATACCATTTGTTAAGGTTAATTTTAATTGTTCAAGTAAATTCTCTATTGTATCTCGATGATGTCGAGAGATGATATTCAAATCTAAATAAAAATAAAAACATAGATTCATTTGAAATTTAAATCTCTCTCTGTATACCATTTTCAAGATGAAGCACATGATCAGCAAGAAATATTTGTGGTATTTGTTCCATCATTAACCTAGCACGAAAAAAAAATTTGAAGAAATTCCGAGAGAACAAGAAACGAAATATTCTACCTGCCAAGTTGATATGCAATTCCATCGAAATTTTTTGCTGTTAATTGTTCGACTAGATGAGGTAATGGCAAGTAATCTAGGAGGATTTTTATGGATTTTTTATAGCGAATTTTATCATTGCCTTGTAGTTGATCATTTAATGTTAATAAATAGAGAAGAATTAACATTTGAATTTCAATAGTTTGTTGTTTTGTTGAAATTAAATAGTCTAAAATGATTTTCGTATCGATTGGTGTTAAACGCCATTCGCAACGTGTATTGACAATTGCTGAAATAAATTCATTGATGAGAGTTAACATAATTGGATGTATGGGTTTTGTGGATTGAAGAATTTGTGACCATATCCATGCATTCATTTCGACATGATGTTTATTGCAAAGACCTGTCGATAGAAGATAACAAATGAAATAAGCAGATATATGTTTTGATGTTAAATTTGCATTTAAATTTTCTGTTATTTGAAGTGTTGAAAAACGTTGAACGAGCGAATTATTTGTAAATATACCATGAATTAATAAATCACGAAGAGGATGAGATTGATTGGTTTCAATTCGACATGGATAATCAAATGTTGATGAAATCAATGCATTCAATGGTTCATTGTAATTTGTTACACAGAAAAGGCCAATGATTAGAAATTTTTCATCCGTTTCTAATTTCGATATTCTCGGTCGAATCCAATCGAGTATAGTCTGTTGATTATTTTCAATTACTATTGGAATCATAAAAAGAAAACATAGACTAAGAATAAGATCAACTTGTGATGAAAGAATAATATTTAATAATTGTCGAATTTCGTCATTTGTGTATTTAACATTACAATGCACATGTAGAATAATGACAATTTTGAAAAGAAAATGTTCCGAACATTGTTGTTTAGCATAGAGTTGAAATAGATTGGCCATTATCTGACGGATTAAGTCATGGGTTTGACATTTTTTAAACCATAATCTTGACTTTGAATTTGTTAAAATCAGAAGAAGAAAATTTTGTGTCGAACGATCGATTTGATCGAGAATTAACAATAATAATGTATTCCGTTCATAACATAAACGTAGAAGACGTAATTTATAAACTGGATACAACCGAATGAATGTTCGAAGAATATCACAACGTACAGAATCATTTTGTGAACAACGAATAATGAATTCGACTAGAGTTAATTTCAATGTTGGAATATTAAGAATTAAACGAATTATATATTCATAGGCGTATTTTGATTGAAGAAGATTTGAAATTAAAATACCAAATTTAAATGAATGAGATAGACGAAGAACGAGAATACAGAGAACATCACCAACAAGACGAACATGATTTGGTTCATCGAGAAGATTAACAATTAATTGTAGATCTTTATCAATATCATCGAAAAGTATTTGTGCTACAATTCGACATCGATCACGAGCCGATGCTTGTTCAAATCCGAGAATTTCTTGATTAATCATCGCCGGACTATTTCGTTGAGCACTGCCCGAGACTTTCTGTTTGATTCGTTGTAAATGTTTAATTTCAACATTTAATTTATCAAAATCAATTTCAAATAGATCTAGTATGGAGTCCATATCATGAAAACGTGAAACTATTTGAAGAATTTCAGCTGATATCGTTAAACGATGATTTTTTGGGCATTGTTGAAAACCAATCCAGATTAAAGCTGGTAGAATCGAACGAATTTGTTCGTCAGACAAATTTTCAGCGATTTCAATCGGCTTAGATGAACTTAATAAGTGAACAAGATTAATATCATCGAACATATTTTCTTTCTGCTGTATGTTTTTTTTTGTCTTTTCAATCTGAAGCGATAAGGATTTAAGGAGAAAAACAAAAGATTAGAAAATGGTTTGTTAAGGTTTGGTTTTTATTTGTTTCATCTAGACTTTCGAATACACATGTATCAAGTAAATACGATGTCAGGTTATAGTTTTGTTCTTTCCTTTCAAATAGCTACTTGATTATTCATACATAAAGAGAGAGTTCGGGAGGCTTTTTAACAAAAACAGAAAAGCAAAACACAAGTGATACACAACAACTGTTGAACTTCAAGATTAACAAATAGCACACACACACACATACATATGTAGATAAAGAAAAAGAGAAAAAAAATGAATGTTTTTTATTCAAGGATAAATATTTCGAAATGAAATGATAAATTCATCGTTCTAGACGAACATACGACGCGATCCACCACGGCCAATTTGCTAAACACAATCGAATGAAATCAACAACACCTAATTTATCCACGCAGGCTTACTTTTCGGCCGGTATTTAAACGTTTACGGGCGCCTCCTCCAGCGACACGATTTCGTGTAATTATATTTCTCTAGGAAACAAAAAAAAACCATTCGAAAAACGTCTTTAATCAATTGCTTCGTACGAGTTTTTGTGGTTGTTGAAGGATTCTTTGTCGTTGCTGTTTAATCTTGGGCAAAGCGGCTAATGTTCGAGTCGCTCGATTCAATGCTCGTTGTGCAGCAACCATACGTCGTCGAAGTGCTGTGACATTCTGATTCGGACGTATTTTATTAAATACACTACCTATTTAATATAAAAATCGTTTTCGATTAAAAAACGTCTTTGATAAATATCATTTTGCTGATTTGTTTTTTTTTCTATTGACCTTGTGGTTTACGTGGTGATGTTTGTCTTTGTTGTTGCTGTTGTTGTTGTTGTTTCGGTCCCGATGAGTTCGAATCACGGCTCAATGGATTGTACTGAATGGAACGAAGAAACCAATAACAAGACGAAGTTTAATGCTGCCGTCCTCAATTCATTATCGTGCATATTTTCTCCTTATGTATTAGAATATCCTGGTAAACCACTATTCGCCCAGAAATGTCGAAAATTGGATTATATGTATATAAACTCGTTTAAGATAGACGTTATTTTTTTCAAAATAAAAGAAAGGATCGGATGTGAGACGGCAGCTAGATTTTCTTAGGTGTGTTGGTTAAATGATTTACCGTTGCAGTAGGTTTATCACCGCTGAAATTTCGTCGATTATATCCGGGAATTGTATTTCGTTTGCCACGTTGTTGTTGACGAAAACTAATCGCAATAAAAAAGGTTTTTGTTTCATTTCCCCAACTGTTAATTCTCTTGTTTCGTACTTGTTCGAACGGTTATTATTAATATTATTATTATTTCGTTGGCCAAACGAATTTCGACCGGTACCACGTCGAAAATTGCCGCCGCTATTACGATTGTTATTATTCGGTTTTCCTATACGACCACCACGATTGCCACGTTGGTTGTTTCCGCCACGACGTTGAACATTATTACCACCTCGGCCACGTTGATTTCGTGGGCCATTACGGTTTTTTTTGATGATATCATCTGCAAACGAGATTGTCCAAGAAATTTCCTCGATAATAAACTTCGCTTCTGTTTACCTAAAGCCATATCAATTTTAGTATCGGCCATTGTTTGGTTTAATTTGTGTGTTTGTGTGTGTAAATGTATCTTGTAAAAAGAAGAGAGTCAGGTGAATATAATCGTTGTCAAGGATTTTATAGATTTGAATTAATAGGAAAAAAAAACAAATTTGTTCTCGTCTAAGGCCAATCGACGAGCAAAACAAAAACAAATGAATGAATAAGAAAAAAAAAGCGAATCGACTGACTGACTGATTGTCAGCACACATTCCCATTTTTCTTCTTTGTTTATTATTGAGGTCGTATGAAACACTTGCAACCAATCAAAACAAGATTTCGAAATTATCAACAGAATTTCATCGAAAAAATGTAATTTGTTTTCATAAATACGAATTTTCTCATTATAATTTTTATCAAAATAAGTTGAAATCATGCGACATCTATCGGAATGATTCATATTGACTCATGTTCACACTAACAGAAACGTTCATGAGTCATTGAAAAATGCATGGTCATGCCGACGAAACCATGACCAGTACTTTATGTTTACAAGGTTCTACAGTATAAATAGGGTTCATTTTTCTTCGACGTTCATTCAAAGACCTACAAACAATGACACGATACGTTGAAAAGAAAATCTTCAGCATTGAACAAAGTGAAGGTGTTGGTGCTAAAGTACGACGATCGATCGGCACTTCACAAGTATGTTTATAAAAGCTTGCGTTTTAAATCCAACATTGGACAATTTAGGTGAGAAATTTCGATCCATTTTTAATGCTCGATGAATTTCGAGTGACTGCACCAGCCGGTTTTCCCGATCATCCACATCGAGGCTTCGAAACTGTGACATACATGGTAACAGGCGCAACAGAACATGAGGACTTCACAGGACGTCGAGGTGTTATCAATCCAGGTGATTTACAATGGATGACAGCTGGTCGAGGCATCGTCCATTGCGAAATGCCAGTCAAAGGTTCGGGCGAAGGTCACGGTCTACAACTTTGGATTAATCTTAGTAAAAAAAATAAAATGATCGAGCCTAATTATCAAGAATTACTCGACAAAGATATTCCTCGTGCATCGACACCCGATGGTTTAGTTCATGTTAAGATCATGTATGTTTTTGACTGAATTTAATCAAATTGGAATTTGAATTCGTCGTTTTTCAGTGCCGGTGAATCGATGTCGATTAAATCTCCTGTGTACACTCGTACACCAACGATGTATCTCGATTTTACACTCAAACCTAACTCACCGGTGTATACTCAAGCGATTCCACAGGGTTGGAATGCGTTTATTTATATACTCACTGGTCAAGGTGAATTCGGTTCGAAGAAAACAGTTGTTGATGCTCATCACGTTCTTATTCTCTCACAAAATGGTGATGGTATCGATTTTCGTAATACAAGTGATAAGACCGAGTGTCGATTTGCTCTTATTGCTGGACAACCATTGAATGAACCGATTGTTCAACATGGTCCATTCGTTATGAATACTCAAGAAGGTAGATCGATCGATTGATTGATGTTTTGATTTTTTCGTTTTCTTTTAGAAATTCAACAAGCGATGATGGACTATCAATTATGTCAAAATGGATTTGAACATGCTCGTAATTGGCAGAGTAAAGGCATCGAACGAAGCATGGTTCGAAATTAAATTGCATTTCTAGTGTTTTTTATTTAAACAATAAAGAAAATAATCTCTAAAAATTCCCGCTCAATTATGATTGTCTTTATCATATTCTTATTTTTTCCCTAAATGAAATCTAAATATTGATTTGTAAATAAGAATGGGACGTAAAACTCGTAAAGAAACTGATGATAATCGAAATGAATTGTATAGAAAACGGTTACGTTCATGGAAATCGACATCAGTGAATTCCAATGAAATTACTACTACTACTACTACTAATCATAAATCAACTATGTTTACCTATCCAATGCCATCATCGAACACAATTTTATCAGAAAGTTCGACAATCGAAAGTGTTTTCTATTGTCCAACAATATCATATACATCGATGCAGACAATCGGTGATTTAAATAACAATAATCACGTTACAACGTTGCACGATGAAAGTAACAAACGAAAATATCAAAGATTTTCACGTGAAAGTTTCTCAAGTGAACAAACTCGTCAATCAATGAATACTTCATCAGTAATCGATGATCATATTATTGATATTAATCGAATGGATCAACAAGAACAATCGAATTCTATGAATGTATCTGTGAAAATGATTCAACCAATTGTTGATATTATTTTCAATGCATTCGAAGATCAATTACGAACTATTCAACCAATTTCTCCATTAACCCGTCCTGTGATTTTAAACACCGTTAGTTTTAATATTCAACTACCTGGAAAATCTATTGACGAACGAATTACAAATGAATTTTCCTCAGATCAGTTAGAAAATCAACAACAAATAGTAGTTATTGATCGTCAAAGAGACAATTTCGATATTAAGAGAAATAATCAATTACAACATCATCTAGCTCAACTAGTTGCTGTTGCTGTTAGTGTCCTATGTGGTTATTTCTTTTTGTAATAAATGAACTACGTATAATAGATTCGTATATACAAATATGTACATATAACTAATCATCCTTCTCCTTGTGCGAACAGTAAAGAGTGTTTAAGTGTTGATATCAATCCAAAGATATATTTATGATCAATTCATTTCTTATCAGATGTATATTTTGTTTACTTAAAACAATACAAGCATATCAGACACACTGTTCATCGAACAACAAACAGAGAAATAGAATTCAGTAGCAATCATTGAATTTACTCTCCAGAGATATATTATTATTATTATTATATATTTGTATAAAAACAGCAAAAAACACGGATGACTAAAATTAAAACACATAACCAGTTGTTGTCGTTGTTGTTGTTGTTCGAATTAAAAGAATGTTTTTGTTTTGCAAATTAGTAGAATAAATGGAAAAAACGATCGTGTCCACAGTGTGCAGAGCATCGTACGAATGTGTGTTGCATTTAGAGCAAGACGTATTGGCAGATATTGAAGATTTTCATTGAAACTATCATTCTAAACAAACAAACATAAGATAATTAATTAATTGATTGACCATGAAAAAAGAATAATTCACACTTACTTGACAATATTTCTTATCAACTTGATCAGCAACAATTCGCAATGAATGTGCAATTTGTTTACATGTTAATTTCATCTGTTGATTCATTTCAATGATATCATTCTCTCGTGAATAACAATCATTAACAATATCAGGTAGATTCGATGTGGATTTATGTACAGAATAGGTTGTCAATGAGGAATGTATCTGTTGATTATTTATATGAATCGATGATATTGTTGTTGTATAACGACGCCAATGTCGTTGTTTAGGTGTACGAGAAGTTTTGTTAATTGTATATGGAAGTAGGATTGAGTTAGCCATGCGTCGTAGTGTTATAGTAGATGAGCGGCCTCACACGTATTGTAGATGGTGTGTGTATATTGAAATGTGAATGTGTCGCTCGTGCTCAACAAGGAAAGAGGAAAAGTGTCGTTGTCGTCCGATAAGCAATCGTGTTCTTGATTGAATGACTGATTGACGGTCACTACACTATAATTTATGTTTTGTTAAAGAGAAGAGAAACAATCTATAATTGTGTTCTCTTTCGCTTTTCTTTTTCTCGTTCTGTTCTCTTGAAAATGAATGATCGGATATTGTCGTTGATTGAACGAGAGAGAAAGAGAGAGCGAGAGAAATCGCCGTACATTTCGTGTGGACACTATTCACTTTTCTTTTTCGTTTTGTTTCTTTCCTTCCTGTTTTGGCATAAGGTCAACATTTTCTGCTCGTGTCGTCTGGCAACAGAAATGCTAGTCGATAATAATACCTTTACTTTCTTTTTTTTCTCCTCCTTTTTCCTTATAATTATTCTTGGCTCTCCATCAACTTGACCGCTACTTGCTCCCTCTTTCCTTCTCGTATGCGAATATCCGCACGCTTCAATCACAGTGGGTGGTCAAGAATCTGCAAAGAGAAATGAACAAAGCTAATCACAACTAATTGATTTCATCATCAATACGAAACAAGTTCTTGTTTTCGACAACAGATCGACAGAACATGCCTTCTGGGAAAAGTTACATGCTAATATCTTTATCCATTTTTTCCCCGTATTTGATCTTTCAAGTACCATACGCAATGTCGTCATCGTGAATGTTGTTTCCATGTTTATAAAATAAGAAACAGGAAAAAAAATGGAATTCAACAGCTATGTGTGAATATGATGATGACATTCATCACCTATTCATTCGTTTTTCTTGTTCATGTCACATACAAGTGTGTACACTTATGTACAACAATACTCTTATGCAATGATTATTTAATCTCGATAAATGACTTTCGAAATCAAGTAATCCCAATTGGTATTTGTTCAATGAAAGAAAACATTTTCATTTTGTGTGTATCTGTGTGTGTATGTGTTATCTATGAATGATGATTTGACGAGCTTAATTGACTGTTAAATAGTTCGATGAGATAGGATAGTGTGCGTCAAGGGAGACGCATATGTTATTGAAATAAATTTTAATCAAATATCTATCGATGATTAATGATAGTATAGGAGAAAGAAAATGGCGTTTGATCTGTGCTAATGTTTACACATCGGTTTACTATTTCTAAGCGAGTCATGCTGTGTTTAAAAAAAATGGCAACTTTAATGTTCTCTCCTATCAAATATCAAAGGAAGATGTTTTTTTTAAACATCTTAATGTCGACTGATTGATCCGTCCATCGAGCTACTTCTGTTGTTGCTCTTCATTTTTATCTTTATATTCTCTCTATCAACAATAATAATAATCAAAAGCATTTAAAAATGCAGGTGCACAAAATGAACAATGAATATGAATTTAGTCAAGTGAAGACACGTGTCTATGACACTTATTGTTCACAACCTCATTTTTCTAGTTTAATTACGACGGTGGCATTAGTCGAATGTAAACATTGATTAGAATTTTCGTATTTTCGTTGTTCATCGTGTCAATATGATCGATCCATTGTTGTCGATGTGCCAACAAATTGAATTAATTATCAGATGAGCTGAGAAAAAGAAAAAGATTAACTGTATACATTCTCTCTATTTTTGTTAATTTCACACGGATATGTTAGACACGACATTTAGCTATCGATCATCTGTCTAGGCGGAGTAATTGTTCAATATTGAAAAGTCTCTTCCTGTTGTTCTTTAGTCAAAGGAAGACAATACGGTGCACATATGCATGAATGATTGTGAATAGATTGTTTTCATGGTAAACGAATAATGAAAGAAAAGAACTCTCACCTTGATTCTTTTATCTTGATTTTCGAATGAAAACGTCTCAATTGACCATATTATTCGTATTTGATGTTCTACCGCGTTAATTTTATGTACCTGTTAATGTTTGCAAACTGCCACGCGTGTTCTAACTCGTTTTCTTTTTGTCTTTTTCTATATGCATAAAATTTCAAAGAGATGCCGATTAGTTGATGACTAGACATAGGATCCATTCGAGACTCATAAAAAAGAAAGAAATTGTGTGTCTTCTCATGAATAAACATTGAAACAGTTAATCATCGAAGAACATTAATGTAAAAAAAAAGAAGAATGAACATCTTAATTGCATTTAGGCGTCAATGATTTTCAATCTGCATGATATTGGCGTCGACTGCAGGTGTTCGTCAAGAAACAAAAATCGTCGCGACGCGTACTTCTCCTCCCCTATTATCATTATCTGTTTGTTAATTTTGCCTTCATTTTTTGTTGTAAACAGCATGTCATAGGCGTCACAATGTCTACATGAGATAAGCCACATGCACACATATACATACAATAATGTTTACAAGTATTTCGGAAACGAGAATAAACAGACAGAAGGATATTTTTCATTCGAATAATGAACTTATATGTGTGAATAGGAAAGAGACAGATAATGTTTTCATTTCCGTTTTGGATGATATCTGTTTTTGTCTGATTCACTTTTTTAACAATCGAATATAAATATTAAACGATGATATGTTATTATTGTTTTCGATGAGATTGAATCGTCGGTAGCATCAAACAAGACGAGATTAAAAGAAATGACCTTGATGAGTCTTCTGTATTGTTGATTTTACTACTAAAATCTTTAGACAAGAAAAAGTAACACTTGATTGTTAAGTAGATGCAATATCAAAAGGATTTAAGTACAGTTTTGTCAGGTGTTTCAAGCACGCGTCATTTATCAATATAGATGTGTCAGATTGAGTCCGACCATGTCAACTATGATTTGTCATGAAATAATATACGACATCAACTTCCGTCTTACTGGTCAGTTAAAAGAGATTGATCAAGCGGAGTGTCAACTAGTTTTCGCGATCAAAGAAATGGTGTACATCCTCTTTTGGGAATTAATTCACTTAGCTTCTCCTCCTTGTTTTCCACGTTCATCAATGAGTACTTTGATTTTTTTTATTGCCGTAAGGAGAATTGAGAAAAAAGAAAGAAACGTCGCACACATTGTCTCGGGTCTCTATTCGGTTTGATTGATTTTTTTTTCGTCTTTCTGTCTTTCTCTCTCTCGCTTTTTTTCTGCTAACATCTACTCATGTGCACATGTGCCGCACTATCGTTGATGAGATTATTGATATTATATTTTGTCAGATGACAAGAACTACCGAAGCAGACATAATACAAAGGACAAACATATCTATCTCAATCATTAGTTTCGTGTCCTTTTCTTTATTTTTTATACTACAGATAAGCACCAAATAAATGATTTATCATACAGCTATAGGTACAAGTCCATTGGGAGCGATTGAATTACTTCTTGAACGATATTGTGGTGGAGCACTGGGCACACGTGTTTCGATGCCAAAATCAGTTGGATGTGTGGTAACGAAATTGTAGGGCGGTGGCGTCGAATCTTTGACTCGTGAATCTTTGATTACTGTTTCATAATCGGGTAAATCTCGATTATTCATTATCACAATTGGATTATCATGTGCAATTGTATCATTGGCAGACGTCACTGAAAATTTGTCATCAATAACAAAAAAATAACAGTTGAAAATTGATACCTCGAGAACGATTATTACAAGGACATGAATATTCACAAAAACAAATTTTAAATATAGCTTTTGAGTAAACCAAAAATACACCAAACAGAAAAAAGCCAGCAACAATCGATATTGGTATGGCTCTAGAAATCGAATCGAAAAATTTGATTGAAACTATTCGTTCAACTTACAATGTACTCCAGCTCAACGATGAACAACATGCTGTTGAAGGAGATGTAGCCATTCCTGAACAACACTTTTCCTCACAGCTGAAAGAAAAAACGAATACAACAATTTTCAAAAGATTGAACAACAAACGTACTTAATGTAAACAAGACTTGAATTATTGTAATATGAACATGTTTGATCAGCTTGAATCTATTCGATGATAAAATCAAATGAAGATATTTTCTTTTTCATAATTAAATCTTACTGAAATTAATTCGTGTATAAATATCACAGATAAACAAAGATTTGTTGTCATATTGAATATTTCATTCTACCCTATTCATGAAATTAACTGGGTTGTCGTGTTTTTTTCTGCTTTCAAAAAGAATAAGAGAAGAAAAAAAAAAGAAAAGAAAGCGAAGCGTATGAGAAATACGTTTGAGTTCTTATTTTTTTCAATGGCATTGAAACTAATTTTTTTTCTTCGTCTTGTTCTTCTCCTCGACTTTTTTTTTCAAGGTACTTTTTCAAAAAAAAGAAAAGAATTCAGCAGGAAAGTGTGTTTTTTTTGTACTCTTCTGTATGCATCTATGCGTTATTGCTTTTCTCTTCGTTCTTTTTTTCCTAATATTTAAAGGGCAATCGGATGTGTAACACTGAATAATTAAACTTCGGGTTCACAAATAGCAATTCAGACGTTCTTTTCGACAAAATAAAATTTTATTCGAAAAAAAAAGAAGAAACCACTCGAATAGAATTACTAAATATACATAAATGAAATCGTTCTGAGAGGATGTTCTTAATTGACATTAGTTCCTACGGTATGAACTGATGAAGATGTGTATGTATTCGACGTAATAGAGTTTTTGTTCTGATTCTTTTCATTTAGAATTTCGTATGATGGTGGTTGTTCTTCCATAACAAAAATATTAGCTTGTGGCGATTGAGAGGATTCATTTTGATTACTCAAAACTAAATTAAATGCAACAACAAAACAAAAATGTTTATTCAATCTTTTTACAACTAAATATACGCATTTACCTGTCGCAGATATTTCTTGAGCTCTTTTCTTTCGATACCGATAGACACAAATAGTTATCAAGCATAAAATAACAGCAAGAACAATTGGAATAATCACAACAAGAATTCTGAAAAATAATTAAGAAAAAGTCAAATGATTCAAAATCAAGAAAATATATTGAAATCTTACATCCATATGTAAGCATTGTGCTCCAATGTAGGATAACGCAATGGCGATGGACTATCACTTGGATTTTTATACAGATCAATACCATGAGGATTTTTTTGTTCTTCTTTTCGAAGATAATCTTCTAGTGACATTGTAAATTTCGATAAAGAAAATGCGAAAAATTACTCTCTTTATATAAAATCAATAATAAATGTTTGTACTTTTTTCAATCAAAACTATGCACCTTTATTATGTGCTCGGGTCACTTTTATAGTGGTGTCAAAAGAATAATTGTAATCCATTATCAACAGCGTATGTATTTATTATACAGGTATATATTGCTTCAATCGAAAGGAAAAAGTATATTTTTGTGTGTGTGTGTGTGTGTCGTAGATATAAATTCGAATGAAATCTAAGCTAATAACATTGGCGTAAAGTACATTTATGACTCGTTTTTATCGTATAGAAAAATGTCTTCATTTCATTCAAACATAAATATACTGAATAGAACCTGTATTTTTACTCAGCTAGATATAAGATGAATAAAAGGACATTTTTGTTATTTTGCTGTTTATTACATTCGTTCGTGTATATTCGAATTTTTTCTCTTCCTTTTTGATTACGATTTTGTCTTTATACGAATGTATATTTATATATCGATCGATGATTATTTTAAGAATCATGAAAATAACTTATGAATTTTATTTTTACTTTTAATTGACTTAAATGTTATTTCAATTTAAAAATAAGAAGAAAAGTCACAATTTCATAAGCATTCTTCTCTTTCAACAAGCTTTTCTATTCTGCCTATTGATACAATAAGAAGAGAAAAGAAAACAATTATTTTCCCCTTTTTTCATTCCAAGAAAACAAGTATACGTTCCTTGTTCGACGTTTTCTTCTTTCTTACCTCGATTTAGACTCTTCGAGATTGATAAAACGTCTGTTGCATAAGAAAATCGGCGATCTCCACATATCATATGGCTTTTTTCTTCTCAGCATACATCCTTTTCTAACTAATTAGAACGAATAGAGTTTCAGTTGTTATTGTGCTTTTCTTCCTTAATAAGGGAATTTCTCGTTTCTAATCATTCGGGGACATTATTTATCTTTTCTTAGAAGTAAAAAAAAAAGAAAGAATTTTCCAGTCACAATATTGACGTTTAGTTAGTACACTTGTTTTGTTGTTGTTGTTGCAATTTGTCATGTAGAAGAAGCACTAGTCTAATTGATTAAATAGAAGAATAAGATCTTTCGTGTTCGACTAAATTCGATATTCTTTTTTTTCTGTTAATCTAATCAAGCGACTTCTTTTTTTTCTTCTCCATCGGAAAGTCATGTTAATTCTCTTATTTTAGTTTTAATTAATTCAGTCAAATCTCTCCGATGGTAAATTAATTGAAAATATTCTTTCGAATGGCAACGTTATGTTTATCCACATTGATTATCTCTGGAAAAGCTTTATCATTAATTTGTTTACTAATTTCAGTTTATTTTTATCGTTGGTTTTACATCGATAATGACTCAGGTTTGACGAGTTTTCTTTTAAAATACAATACATAAGAATTTCTTCTAAAATATGATTAGTTAATAAATCAGCAGTACAGAATCTATGTTTTTCTTATGGCGCATTTTGCAATCGCGAAGATCAGATGCCATTACCACGATTAATTGTTCTTATACCATGTCTAACTATTGCTATTAGTTTAATATTAGAAATTATTAATGCAGTATTAGTAGGTTTCTTCAGACAACATGCACGATCGATGTTGAATTTTTTCCTTGGTAATTTGAAAGAAAATAAAAAGAACTAAAATAAGAAAATCTATCTGCTTCAGAAGAAACAAGCATTGCTCTTTCAGTTGCAACGACCATTCATTGTATTTGGGTTATTGTTGTTCATATTCGTATATCAATGGAACTTGGAATCGTTCATCTTAATTGGCCATTTGTTGCATTTGCACTAGCAGCACTATTTATTTATTTAGATTGCATATTTTCAGTTCTACGACTTGTATGTGTTAAAAAGAGAAAGAAAATTAAAATTTAATTTGTTTCTTTGTTTTTTTAGATACGCAATTGTCGATATGAAAAAATACGTCATGTTCGGCATACTGTGCATTTATATCCTTATCGAGATCGATCGATAAATGATAGTGACGCATGACGACAATTTTTTTTTGTGTAATAAATCTCAAAGATAAAAAAAAATCAAAGATATTTTTCGTAATTCGATGCGTTAGAACAACCATATAATGAGTATTTAAATACAATCTAAGTTGAATCTCTATTGAGAAATGGATCTACCATTGTTAACATGTTTTTTATTTGCTTGTAAAATAATAATATGCATTGCAATAATTGTGGCATTTCATACGCATCATTGGACACGAGATGAAACTGGAAGCAAAAATGCTGGTTCGTGAGAAACAAAGAATAGCAAGTTTTTCTTTTCGACTGAATTCTTCTAGGATATAAATTGGATTGTGAAAATTATGGTACAGATTGTCGCGAAAATATGTTGTCTATTCACGGACTATGGTTTTTTTGTATATTACCATCGATAAGTGTTCTTTTTGAATTCATTAATATGATTCTGTTATGCATAAGAAAACGGTCTTGTGTAAATTTAATCCTAGGTCTGATATTATTTCTTTTCGTTTGAAAGAAAAATAAAAATCAATGATTTGCTGTTTTCTTTTTCTCGATTTTATAGAAGAATTGAACATAATTATAGGTCTTATTCTGTTTGCTGCTTCGGCAATCGTGGTTATCTTTGGATTCGTTTGGATATTCTCGCATAACGATAATCATATGGATTGGTCATTTTTTGTGTTTATTTTAGCAAGTGGTTTGACATTGATCGATTTCATATGTTCAATAATTCGAGCGGTAATTTTTTTTCTCTTTTCTTGTTAGAAAAACAAACAATTGTTCGTGTCTCTTTATTTCTCAAGGTTTCTTACTGTCGCGAGAATTCATTTCGATCAACGACGGTTACTTATCAATCTTATAACCACCATCAAACAGTTCATATTCAAGCTTAGAAATTTTTGACCGAAGAAAAAAAAAGAAAAGAAAATAATTGAATACTTCTATTTTCTATAAACAATGAATAATTATGAAAGGAACAAAAGAAAACGAAAATCTTTTCAGTTAACCATTTGGTAATGTTTCAGGCGAGAGAAAAATTTCGGCATAGGATGGTGGCATCACCGTACGTGCCGATGATGCGACATGTGATGATGGTCGAACGATAGTTGTAGTTGATTTATTATTCGTTGTTGGAAGAGTTCGAACAGGTGTATAGAGTGATAGAGGTTGTCTTCGTGTTTGAACAATTGTTGTTTCGTAAGCTGGTGGTGCCTGTTCAATGACAGGTGGCGGTTCACGTCGACGTTGTTGCTGTGAACGATACGCACGTGTGAAATCAATTATATAAGTATCTTGAGGAATTTGTTCACGTGATGTTTGATAAACGTACGGAAAAGATCGATTTGCGTGTCGATTTAATTTTCGATCTTTCTTTCGATTGGCAAAGAATAAAATCGCACAAATTGAAATGGCAATAACTGCAGGAATTATGACACAGATACAACTAGAACATGTTTGAATAGAACAAAAATGAAAAAAAGATAAAAAATCTGTTGTTGTTGTTGTTTTTACATAATTAATGCTGTTGTGTCGATTTCACCAGACATATTGATAGTTCTTTGGTTTTATATCTACATAGATGATAATCGAACTATCTATAATTAACCAAATTATTAAGTACAATAATAAAATTCTATTTGAATAGAACAGTCAGCACCGAGAGAACAGGAGAGGAGAAAAAAAATGCACTTTTTCGGTGTACAGAATAAAAAAAGAAATGGTTAATATTTAGTAGGATTTTTTTTCATCGTCTTCTTCTTTTTCTCCTTCGACCCACTACAATTTCTTTTTTTTTCTTCTTTCGAACTGAAAAAAAAGGACACCGAGGTTGAGGTGAAGTGTCTCGCAATGGTAACAAGGCCGAAAGGTAATCATCCAACATGTACAGAACCCATGCACGCAATGAGTTATAAAAGTATTGAATACATATATATTTCTGCAGAATTTTTCTTTTTCTCGCTTCACTTCGAACGAAACGAAAGGAAAGAAAGCAAGCAACTTAGTTACTATTGTGTCAAATTTCGATTCGCTTTCTTTTTTTTCTTCTTATGATAATCGTGGAATAATCAAACGAGAATTGATTTCACAATTCGACCATGAAATCTCGAAACAGATCCAATTTCAGTCGTTCTCTTTTCCAACAAATGTCATATGTCGATTTCTTTTTGACATTAACCAAAAGAATTTCAAATGATTATTATTATCTTTTCTTTTGTGTTAATTCGAAGATCGAATGTATATTTAAACAACAAAACGAAAGAAGAAACTAAAACACTTTAGATTCGAAAGAAAATAGTTAATAAAAATGTCATGATTAGATATGATTTAGTATAATGTTGATCACGAATTGAAGAATTGAAAAATAACAAACGACGTAGATCAATCGATTGATTTGCATAGGTAATGCGCCATTGCTAACATGAGAATATTGATTAGAAAATCGAAAAAAAACCCCGCAAAACTACGACGTACCTTAGATCGTCTTTGTTGCAAAGAGTGGTTTGACATAGTTTCATGCAAATTGTCTTTCCTTCGGTGCTGTTTGTTTGACATGGATTCGTTGAATCCATAGTAGTCGGTGGCATTGAACAACCCCGACTGAACTGTAGTAGTTTTCCTTGAAAGATTTTTTATTTATTTTGTTGTTTTGATTATTAATAAAAATTTCATTTACCGGCGGTGTTTGTTAATTTTTTGCTGTAACATTGTTGTTGTTTCGTCTCGCACATAATCGTCGTTGTCTGATTCGGATTGACTTGACAATCGCTGTTCTCCTTCGGACTTTCGCAAGAGTAACAAAGCATACCTATAGAATGCTAGATAATATCCAACTAGTCGTCTTCCACAAGCAAATATTCAATTACCTTGTACAGGATCGAAATCGACTGACTTCTCCGTTCCACATGTTTCGTATTCACTCATCGATCGACTTACGATCGCAATTGATTTACTTGAGCTCGATGATTTCTTATCTTTTTTCTTGTTTGCATTTGCGTTCGCTGGTTGTGCGCCCATATCATCGGTTATATCTTCATCTTCATCTTCATCTTCATCGTCATTCGATGATTGAACACCGGCAACAGGACTTTCATAACCTTCGACTAATTCTTCGCAATTAACTTTATCAGCACCAACCCATTTGCATGTTTTTTCATTTGGATCAAAATACGAACCGGCATAGCACATTTCACGTTTTTGTTCGCCCCATTGGCTGCCAACGCCACGGCAGAGAAAGTAACTTCGGCAATCACTTGGATCAGGCCATTGGCCATCTTTTAATTCTTCACAAACATCTTCTGGTGCTAAAAATCATTGGCAATGGTTTTAATTTCAAAACTTCTCAAACACTCCTACTCGGTCCATCGGCATCTCGTTTGGATTTCTTCGGTTTTTTCGTTGTTTTTTCTGTTGTTTGTGGACTTGATTTCAAATCTATTGACAATTTGTTTTTCTTTATTTGAAATAATAAAAAACAAACATCTTACTTTTATATTCTGTTGTTGGACAACTCGAACAGATCTTTTCTTTCGGTAATAACTTCAATTGTCCATGTAGAATAGCTTTGATTGTTCGAATCATTGGAAATTTTCCTTGACAACAAAATTGTCCTCGAAAATCATCCATATCCAATGTCCAAATCATAGCACCACCAAGATTATTTTGTTTGATATAATTAGCCTTCGAAATAATAAAACATTTTCGTTTCTCGTAAATTTCTTTATCAAATTCATACTTTATATTTAAAACTTCGAACATTTTCAACGCCAGCTTTCGGTTGATTATACGGACCGGTTATGTATGGAACTAATTGTTTTGCATCCCATGTTTCTTTCATTTTCTCACAAACAATTTGAATGCAACTCTACGAATAAATTTTTCATTTTGTCAATTTCAAAAAAATGTTTGCTTACTTCATAATAAGAAACAAAACCATTTTCACCTTTGAAACCTGTATACGGCATTGCCGGTGTATCACCACGTCCGTATGTACCCAAACCTAACATCATTTTGCTTGGTGGCATGCCCAATTTTAGAAAATATTTCACGGCAAAATCCTTTTCATCACAAACAAAATATTAATAAATTCATATCTCAACAAGAACTTGTCAACATACGATATACATTGTATCATCTTTTTCATTATCTTTACTATTCAACGATGAATGATGTGCACGATTTTGATCCCACGATCCATGAAAATCGTATGTCATCAAATTAAACCTTGATTAAATAAGCAAAACAAAATACAAACAAGATTTACATTTGTTGTTGTTTGCCTACCAGTCAAGTACCCTTCAAAAAAAAAAAGAATCCCGATCGAAAATAATTAAAATAGAAATTGAAATGTCAACATACGGAGAGAGTTTATCGATTTCATAGGCTTTATCGATGTTGACTTTTGCAGCTGCGACGGCGGCTGTTAATAGAAGACGTTCACCACCACTTGTTTCAGCTTCACTTTCGAATGTTTCACGAAGAATCTGAAAATTGATATATCGTTGCTTTTTTTTAAATACAAATTCAACGAACTTCGCATAATCTTGTGAAACGTTGTTTATCTTCTTTGGGACTATCTCTCCAGTCGACACCTAGAAAATGTATTTTTCTCTCAAAAGAATCAAATTAAAAAGAAACAAAGATCTCTTGTACCAGGATACTCGAAATCTAAAAGAAACAACTTTTTTGTATAAAACTAATGATTAATTCAACGAATTTACCCAGATCAAAACCATCGAATTTATGCTTTCGTAAATATTTCGCAGCTGATTCAGCAAATTTTTTCATTGTCTTTTCGGATTTTACAATTCCTGCAAAATCTTTCATACCCATATCCTAGAGAATCAAAATGGATACATGTCGCTCTTTCACTCTTGTTCAATAATTACCCAACCGCCAACAGCTAATAAAGTTTTCAAATTTTTATTCACACTTTTCCACGCATTAAATCGTTCGAAGAATCCTTCGAATAAATTTTCATTTAAAAATCACAACTAAAATCAAATTCTTCCGATCTACCTGGTTGACTGCCATCTTTCAAATCATGTTTCTCCGTTGGTATCAATAGATTATTTTCCATTTCGGAAAAAGCATAGATAACATGTGTACATAGACATGGATCAATATCTTCAGGTGTCATTGAACCACCAGCGGGTCGATTGTAAGCTATCAGAAATACGAATTCATTTGTATTTTCTTTTCGTAAATCAATCACATTTACCCCAATTAGCAAAATAGCAAACAATTTTAAACTTTTGCTCATCAGCAGATAAAATCGAAACTAGAATTTATATTTTTGCTTTGAAATTAAATTTCGAAATAAAAAAAATAACAACAACTCTACCTTGCAGAATGACTATAAAGCCGAGAAATTGTCTGAGTAATATCATTTGTATTCAGTTGAAAAATCAAATGACACAAAATGAACGACAAAAAGGAAGAGAGAAAGAAAGAAAGAGACTCGAAACAAAATCGTTCTGTTGTTTTCGATCGGCTCTTGTCGATATATTATCTTTTGGATTAATGTGATTATGTTTATTCTGTCAATTTTCAAACGATCCACGGCTCGTATGTTTTGTTTCATACGACTAAAAGATTAAGCCTACACGTTTGTCTTTCGATCGAATTCAATTTTTTTTTGTTCTCTTTCCAATTACTATAGAAACAAAGATCGAACTATTAAAATGAATGAATTTGATGAAGATTTGATTTTAACAAATTGTTTTATTGAACGAAATCAACGAGAACAACAACAACAACAAAAAAATTCGTTTCCACCAATAGATTTTATTGAATATAAACCTTTAAATCCATTTACTGATTTCGATAAACAAAATCCTAAGCGATTATTTTATCTCTTTCGATTTTCTTCGAATACATAACCACGTTGTGCAATAGCTTTCAAAATCTCAGCAATATTTTTACAATCATCAATGCCACTATGATGTCGTCCTTGATGTTGAATATTTAGATCTTGCAACATACTCATCATACCACCGTGTGCAAATTTTTTCGTTGATCTATTAAATGATTTTTTAATATTTATCCAATGATCGAAATAATTTGCACGATGTAAATTGAAATATCTGCATTGACTGGGCAACATTGTGAATAAATCCCAATCGCCACAAGTAACAAAAATAAAATTGCAATTTGAGCTGAGAAGTCCTTCGGATTTGAGCCATTGATCGAACATTTCGAGTACATTTGCCAGCAGGGGCTGATTGGTAACTTTATCTTGAGTTATACCAGTGAGATTCGTACAGAATTTAGTTAGTTGAGTATTGACCGTTGGTTGAACATCTAGAGAATTGAATCGAATGTTTTTGATTGATGAGGGGAAAAGCAACAAGGTAGAATTTCACAAACATGTATGAAAAGTTGATTCGCATTCGAATGTTTTTCCATTGATTTTCAAAACGGGAAACTCGATAATTTCTTGAGGATGAAGTTTTGTTTGATCATCACATGTTGCTTCAAAATCCAGGACAAGAAAATAATCATACTTCTGTGCTTGTATCATATTTTCAGTATTTGATGACGCCATATCTAATGTAAATGCTCGATTTAAGGCAATTCATCTATAGTTATAAATATATATCAATGTAATTATGCAAGAAATGACACGAAACTGGTAATGATTGTGAAAGTATTTAGGTAGTGTGCTTTTTTTCACCAATGAAAAACGTTTTCTTTCAAAACAAACATTAATACATAAAACACATCTGAACGATGGAGCTGAATGTCTTGAAAAAATTTAAGTTTTGTCTCATCTTCGTTTTTCTTTTCGACAATTGATTGTCTCTGTTCATGTTGTGCGTGTAGCACGCTTCATATTCATGAAAACACGCACGTCTGTGTTGTTAAAGGCAATAAGTAATCATCTCATTCTCTTTTTTCTTCTTCTTCTTCTTTTTATTATCTCTTCTAGTTCTTCAATCTAATAGTTAATTGGTTTGCGGGAATGAATTATCTCTCATTGCTATCCATTAGAACGATTACTATTGCTACAATCGTTTATTAGCACGCGTTGTCGTTGTTGTCTTCTTATCGGAATTTCTCTCCGGCATAACATCATCGACACATACAGTGCAGTTATCATTGTGCTATTCTTTGTAATTAGTTATTCGAAAAGAGAATCTATCTCAAGAGAATTGAGAAAAAAAAGGAGATGATGAAGAAGAAAATAAATTAGATGAAAATGACAATGATCCATACGACACATTGATCTTCTATATTTAAAGATGACAAATAGAATTTCTAACTCTATTACCTGTTCTTTTTCTCTTTTACGCTGACAGATGGAAGATTCTTTTTTTTTTATAATTGACTATGATGGATTTCTCACACGTATATACACTTATTTTAATTAAAAAAATAGAACGTTGAATGTCATCATCATTTACTTCTTCTTCTTCTTCTTTTTCTCTCTTTTGACTGCAGATTTACTTTCTTCATCAAATAACATCTGCAATTTCCCTATTCAAATGACGAATGCAAATAAAAGTTATATCTGTGCAAATTGTAATCAAATCATCAATGATCGATATATGCTACAAGGTATGTCGAAATGAACGAAAAATCTTCTCTTTTTTTTTTAAATTAATTTTTATGATCATTTAGCACTGGATAAAATGTGGCACGAAGATTGTTTGAAATGTGCTTGTTGCGATTGTCGTTTAGGTGAAACAGGTTCAACTTTATATGTTAAAGCAAATTTAATTCTTTGTAAACGCGATTATTTACGTTTATTTGGCATGACTGGTCATTGTGCTGGTTGTCAACGATTGAGTAGGAGAAAGTTTTTTTTTTCTCCTTGAATTCAACAATTGAATGAATGATATTTTTTGTTCAAAGTTCCAGCATTTGATTTAGTAATGCGTTGTGGCAAATTAGTTTATCATTTAAATTGTTTTTCATGTTATGAATGTCAACAGAAGTTTGTTTTACGACTATGTTAATGTTATTTTTTTGTTAAATATTTATTATTTTTTAGATTTTGTGTTGGTGATCGATACTTTTTGTATAATAATCAAATTCTTTGTGAAGACGATCATGAACGAACAAGAAAAGCTTTGTTATTATCATCTTCTTCTACGGAATCATCATCATCGTCGCTTTATTCAAAATAGAAAAGCAAACAAAAAACTAACAACGATCACATTCTTGTTCGATTAACCTTTCATGAAATATTGATTTTGACTTTGTAAACTTGAAAGTTCACCATGAAATTCAATATTAATACCGAAATCGATTTTTTTCTACAAATACAAAAACAAACGAAAGAATCCGATTGAATTTCATTCTGTTGTTTTGTAGACACGTACTGTATTATCAAGATGAAGTTTAGAAATAAAATTTCCTTCTAAGACTTCGTCTTTTTTTATTGTTACACTATCAGGAAAATAGAAAACAGTCTGTTTCCAATGAGTATAACCAGCACCCGGTGCTAAAAATGAATCAGAATTAATTCGAACGTAGATATTATATTTTTACCAGTGTTAATTGCGGTTCGTTGTGAACATGCACTAAATTCTACGACAAAATAGCTTACAAATGCATGAATATAATCGTCACGTAAAGCTTGAAGTCGAAATTTAGTGTCGATATTAAGGTCATTGACTGTCATGGTTTTTAAATCAAATGTCTAATTAAGAAAAAAGAAATAAGAGATTTCGATTTTTTTGTTTTGAATACTTTTAATGGAAAATGATCTGTACAAATTTGTCGTTTGTCAACAGTATCAACTAGTGGTTCGCGCATGACATAGTTTTTCAAACAACTCATATTATATCCGTAGACATTCGACCACCCTAAAAAAAACAAATTTAATTATTTGAAAAGCGAGAAAAAAAAGAAAATCATCGAGATTTTACATTCGACTTTATCATCTTTATAATCTCGATCTTCAATTCCGAGAATATACATTGTAGCTCGATCAGGAAAAATTAAACCATCAGGTTTCTGAACAATAAAACAAAAAAACAAATGTTGAACTACTTTTCAATGGATTTAATCCTACTAGAAATTTATCACGAGCATAGATAACACTTTGAATAATCGTATCATAGAAGAGAGAATAGCCCATCCATTCAGCAATGATGATATCAACTTTCTCGATACCATCTGGTAATTGAATGTCTTCGATTTTACCTTTGATTACTCGAATAACTGAAATGAAAATGATCAGTCGAAGTTTGTTTGTTTTTTTTTGTCTCATTTATCCGAAAAAGAAAATCGTACCTTTATCATATCGATTAGCACGAACGATTTGTTTAGCATATTCGATAACATTCGATTTTTCTACTGCAATCACCATTTTTGCTCCAGCTTTGGCAGCAAATAGACTAAAAATGCCTACACCACATCCGACATCTAAGACAACTTTATCTTTAAATAAATGTCGATTATTTATAATTGCATTTCGGAATGTTTTCGTGCGAATTTCATCTTTTAATAATTCCTAGACGATAGATATCGAAATCGCTTTTCATTTCAAATGAAAAACATGCACACAACTAACTTCATGAACAGCAAAATGAGCATTCGAATCAAGATAATAATCTTTCGATGTCATTTCTTCGAGCACTAATTTATCGGTATCCATGGCTTGATTCTAATCAGAATTTATTCAATCAGTTATTCTGCTTTCGTTCGTCTACATACGTTATATTGACACTGGTTTTGTTTTTCCATCAAATGTTCTTTCAGTTTACACTTAGTTAAAATCGATTAGACGAACAGTATATTCATGCACACACGTGGTGGTGGAATCTTCGTTCCGTTTATCCAATCGAATTATATCGATGAAAGAACGAACGAAGGGTAACACAAATGACTTAGCCGCTGCAGCCTCCGATTTTTTTTTGCTGAAAAAAATTTTGGCCATCGTTGATACTGAATTGAAAAAATCGAAAATTTTCAGCTACCGCCATTGACTGAGTCAATGGTTTTTGTATATCAAGTGACATGGTGTCGCTGTGCTGCAGTTAAGGAAAAAGAAACGATTTATTGTATTAGAAATTTGAAATCGAAGAATTCTTTATCACAAATTGATATGTTTAATCTAAAAACTACAAGATCCATCGAATGTAACTGAAAATCGAGCTCGCCATGATTCATCACCAGGAACTAATGGATACCAATAGATATAATTCGTATCCCAAACGTTATTATGCAAATTAAAAGCCATGCCGTCCAATGGTGGCGAATTACCCGGAGCAGGAAAAGGCAAAGCTGTTGCTTGTTGATTGTGTAAGATCGGACAAGCTAGACGAAAAAAGAACGAAATAATCAAAAACGAAAATTTCGAATCAATCTACCAAGTGGTGTATCGTAGGATTTCACTTGAATTGTTGCAAAACATTTCGATGACAGACTTGTTAGACAAGAAAATGAATCGACACCACGTTGAAAATATGATGATCGATTCGTAGCTTGTTGAACATCAACTTTAGTGTCGTATAAAATCAGTGAACACGTAGGTTGATACGGTAGAAGAAAATTAAGCATCGATGCTTCGGCAAGACGCGTGGCTGTTTTATTCAAACCCATCCATTCGAGTTCGAATGAAGTTCCATCAACGAAATGATAGGTCAACCAAATTTCTTCGAAGCCACCGTATGAATTCACTGCATCAACAGGAAGTGATAGCCAAGCAAGAAACGTATTTTCATCGGTTTTCGAACGGAAAAATCCTTTCAATGTTGGCTGCCAAACAAATGATTGTGGGTTGGCATTGATAGTCGAATTCGGTTTATCATATCCTTAGAAAACGGGTTCATTCAAAATTCAATTTCAATTCGTTTTCTCTACCTGGATTTCCGTATGTATGCGAGAGTTTTTCAAAATCGGTTTCATTATATGTTATATATACAAAACTGGCCAATTGCGACTGTGCATCTGTCCAATAGATTGTATCGCTTCGATTCAATGATGCAATTGCACCTGTATTCGGATTGAACGAAACAAAAATCGGCTTAGCTGTTTGCCGAAAAAGTGCATAGACTTCTGTTGGTGTTGTTGGTTTATATTGATCCATATTTGGTCGAACAACATTATTAAATGCAAGTTTTAATTCATCTTGAATAATTCCATATAATGGATGATCTCGAACGGTATCGAGATAGATATTGAAGAATTCACGTTGTTCAAGCCAAGCCGATCGGCAATTATTAAATCCCGGTTGAACATTGACAACAGCTTGAAAATCTTGATTTTTCCAATGGATTTCATCGTTAACAGATGGCAAGCCCCATGTATGTTCTTCGAATGAAAATATTTATGAAATAAAAAAAAGTAAAATCATCTGTTTTTACCAGGAATTTTAATTGAAAATCGACTAGCATTAATAAGTTGTTCGTCATTTTTCGTGCATAGACTTCGTTCGAAACAGGTGGCTAATGCTCGTTGTAAAGCGAGATATTGTTGAACACGTTTGGGATCGGATGTAATGCCTTGCAACCACGAATCAGCTACATCACGATCGAATAGTTCGACTTCCGACGCTATACCTTCGACGTCTTCGAGAAAATTCTGAAGTGATGACGAAATAATCTGAGCGCCCGGATAGGATTGACGAAGAATAGCATGATTTTGTTGAATTTCAGCGATAGAATACGGTGGACCTGCGCGTAAAAGAAATTCATTTTGTTTATTAAAATAAAATTTAAAAATAAAACTACCTGAATTATCAGTACGGAAAGCAAATGCTAGAGCAACACCAATCTGTGGAACGGTCACAATATCTTCTAATGACAAACCACCAGGATTCGAAAATGTCGGACCGGGATTATTCGGATAGCCATTAAAATGCCACGTTGCAAGTACACTCACATCATTACTTATTCCCCAACGAAATACTCCTTTCGGTACATCAACATCCGTGACCGCTAGAAAAACAAAACAAAAAATACACGAAATTCAATCAACTTTTCGCTAACCGCCATTTACGCCAACAGTAACCATGGGTTTGTACGGACAATATTGAGAAAAATATTGTCGTAATGATTGAACCATTGAAATTGGTAAACCGGGCACATCACGGATACTAACAACACATGGAATAGGTACATTGAAACGTTTCGCCAATGAAACGGACAAATCTAGTGAATAGTTCAATGCACGTTCGTCCATCCATTCGTATTCCATATTCATTGCGCCGGCTTGCCATGTTATCGAACCACTACGTATGGCTCGTTCGATTAATTGCAATTCATCATTCGATGGACAGATTAATTTAATACCAGCGAGAACGAAATTCGATGGGCAATCGAAGAACATACTTAACAACCATGGATGCGTGGTGTAAACGAATGTTTCAGTCGGTGCTATGACACGAATTTGTTCGGCTAAAAGCGCAGCACGAGGAAAATATTGATGAAAGTAAATATTAAGAATATTATTGATAAAGCCAGTTGCTGGAATGCCATTGTAACCGACGTCTAAATGATTCATGTTAATCACATGAATTCGAGTGATATTCGATAGAAGACGATTCCAACATGAAAAATCAGTAAATGTTGGCCAACAAATCATTGGTAGATCAGTTGGATATGTAACAACACCCGATAGTGTCACGCCATTATCACAAACAAGACTAACTGATGACGAATCAACGAGTTTCAATCGAGCTGTTCCCCATGCTAATGATGCACCTGTTGAAACAACTAAATACTCTTGATAATATTCTGACCAATTAATATTGAATACATATTGATTGTTATTCTTTTCTATTTTCATATGATAATTTCCATTTAAATCATCGTCTAATTTCAATTTTTTTGTTAAAACAATTGAAATCAAACAAATCGAATAGAAAATACGAAAGAACATCTAGAGAAAAGAAACAAAAAAAAAGAGAAGATGAAAATAATTGTATGTGACTTATATTTATATCGGTTGATTATGCGGTAAGTAAATATAAGGTCAAGATAAAAAAACAGGGTTTTTTGTCAACTTTTTTTAGTAAAAAAAAACGAGGGGGAGTGTAACAAAGATCTTTATTATCTAGGTCGAATATCAAAAAGAGTAAACTTTACTTAAATAATCATCATTTTGTCTGAGAACACGACTCAACAAAAAAAAAAGCTGAATGTTAGTTATTCTCCATTTTGTCATGCATGTATATGCTTTTTTTTTATTTTTATATCATTCACAAACGTGTATAAACATGGATAGTGTGAGTAAGAACAGAAAAAAAACATCAAACGTCGTATTGATTGAAATTAAAAAAAAGAAGAAGGAATTAGATCACGATTTAGCTTGTTGGTCCTGAGCTACTGCTGCTGCTGCTGTTGTTGTTGTTGATGTTGCATTCGGTTCTTCTGTTGGTAAATGAGAGATAATATCTCCGAGATTCGATTCAAGCGTATCAATCTTTCGGCCTAATTCATTCATACGATTCATAACTTGATCACTTGCAGCTAGAAATTTCTCTTCCATTTGTTGAAAAATTGTATTAACCTAAAAGGCAAAATACCATTGAATTCAATAGATAATAGAAGAAAAAGAAAACAAAGATCAATGTCAATGACATACGTAATTCGTGAGGCCAGTGACATTGTTCAAATCAGTTGGTGCCGGGGATGATGACGATGTACCATTCGTACCATTGACATGATTTGTTGTCGATGATGATGATGATGAAAGTGTTCGTGTATCAGCCATTTTCTCGTTTTTTTTTAATCAGAACTTCTGTTTATTTGATTTGATTGACTGAACTGATAGGATAAGAAAAAAAACGAGTGAATCAAGATATATTTGACCGATAGTTGTAGTGTAGCAATGTTTTTTTTTCTTTTTCTTTGTTCCTCTTTTCTTTCTCCAGCAATCTACGAGGTATGAATATGTCCAAATCGATAACTAAATCGACAGACGGCGCTAGGTAACACATCTTTTTTCCTTTTTTCTCAATGAATGAAATCAAAAATCAAGGCTATTTCAATTCTTAACCTCAATTGTAAGTGCACGACAGTATAATAGTCAAGGCTTCTATTTGACAAAAATGAAAAATCTGAGGAATTAACAACGTTTCGATCATATAAAAAAAAATACATATCATTACAATTATTAGATTACATTTGACTCAAGTGAATTCGTTTATCAATTCATCTAGACTACGAATCTGAATTCCTGACTGAACATAAACAGAAAGAGAAAATCAAATCAAGGTCATTTCATCATCTGACCTCATCATCATAATTGCAAAGCTCTCTAGGATTCAAGGATATTACTTTCGATCGTTTTCTTTTTACTTCTTCTTCATCTTTGACCGAAAAGTTTATTTATTTATTCATAATGAATCAAGAAAAAAAAATCTCATCTTATCTTTTAACACTAACATAAGTGTATGTTAAATTACGTTTATTCTACTTAACCTTTATAAGACTTTATTCATTCGAATATCTCTACATATGCAATGGTATAATCTTCATGTCAAAAATTCCCATTAATTAGTTCATCATCAAGAAATTGGTCAATGTCTCGAGAAAAAACAAAGGTGACATAATCAAGGTCAGCCACTGTAAATCTTATATTAATGAGGAGAATGAACGAACGAACGAACGAAACTCTCTATCAAACAATAATAACAACAACGCAAGATTCGATCGATAGGTACATAATTAAAATCAACAGAAGTCGCTAGTTATGTTAATGATATAATCCTCTAGGCGGTAAAGAAAACATGTATTTCGAAATGATTATTTGAAACATAATTATAAAAACAAAATCATCTTGTCCATTCTCTCATATATGTCAATGTTTATCCATATCAATTCGATTGGTTTTTTTTATCTCATTCCTCCTTTTTTCTCTTCTTTCTTCTTCTTCCCCTCGTTTCTTTTCCTCGCGGTTCTTTCATCAGTCACTCACTCATTCATTCATTCATTCATTCATTCTCTTTATGCTATTTCAGCTGGTTATTCGTTTTTTTTTCTTCTTTTTTATGTGCCACCTCCATCCACCCATCCATTCATCTATCTATCTCTCTGCGGCTAGAAGTATGCGAATAGATATGTGTACTTTGCTTTTGTTATCGTATTTATCGTTATAGGTCAATTTCTTTATGTGTAGAATCTGTATATATATATACTTTAGATAGTATCATAATAATCGATACTAATCATCCGCAAAAAAGTCAACTTCATTTTTCTTTGTCTGATTCCTTCGTTCAATAGACAATTGTTTCTCGTACAAATTAATCAGCTCTATTAGTTATTATAGATCAATATTATTCTCTTTCATCACAGGACCAACAAAAAAAAACGAAAAGATTTGTAGTCACGCACATCGATTGATTTTCTTGAGTTGAGATTTCTCATCAGTCTGCGTCAAATTACCTCTTCCCATCCGTCGATGTAGATGCACACTCGAACTCTCGAAGGGTAATACACTTCCATACAAATAAATTAGATGAACCATTCATTGTATTTTATATGTACCAACGTCCTAAATATTCATTGATGAATACGTAATCGACTTTTCTCTCTTTCTACTCTATGTATATTAAGTGTGAGAATGGCGACTAAGTTTAGCAGGGGGTCAAGGCACGCCCATATGCACATGATCATTCGTTAGTATTCGGAGTGTTTATGCATCGTTCCTTTTGTTAAAGTGCTTGATTGAGCAAGAACAGTAGCATAATAACGTGCTGTTACCACTGTAAATGCCTTTGTTCTTTACTTAATACATGTTTGTGTGTGTGTATGTGTGAATGTTGAACGCATACGAAAAAGAAATCATTCGTTGATTATGTTTGTACGAATAACGAGGCGAATGAGAATAAGACCGAACAACATACACACTCACGTACACACTCACACAAAAAGAAGAAGTAAAGGTTAACGCTCTACAGTCATCTTTGCAAAATATCTACAACAAAAAGGAGAAGAAGAAAAGAATGTAAACCCTATTGAAAGAAAATAATGATGATGTTATTCACATTACTAAAAAAGAATTCTACTCAGCAGGCGTTTTGATCATTTCTCTAATCGTTATTTCTATTAATCCATTCGTTTTTTAGATACTGATCACAATAGACTACAAATCATGAAGGTTACTATACTCGTTATACTTGTTATTTTACCAATGCTTGCGTCAATTGGTCTATATTCATATGGTTTTATAAGTACACGTTGGAATTCAATAAATAATGATTTATTATTTAAACATAATAAACAATTTTCACAAGATTATATCAATGAATTCAATTCAAATCAAACAATACAACTTGAATATCAATCAATCGGTTTAAATATTCGTACACGTTATGGTCTCTTTGGTTATTGTTCTGATTATAAATCAGTTCAATTATTAACAATTAAATCTACACATGACAATCCATCGAATTGTTCATCATGTATGAAACCAGATCTATGCTGTAAAGAAACAAATCGTTGTGTATGACAAAAAAATAAATCTCTTTCTTTCTTTCTGTCAAAGTTAAAAATCAATGATTATTTTTTTAGGTTAAATCATGTAATAATAAACTCGAATGTCCTTCGCATATCGATGAACATTCTTGTGTACGTAATTATCATCAAACAGATTACTATTGGAATGAAGGTAAATGCATGTGGCATTCATATCTATTCGATATTCAAGGTATACCACGTTGGTTTCTATCCTATTTTCAAAAATCTCATATATCATCCAAACAGTCAAGTTATAATCTCAAATTAGTTCGTTATTATGTTATGCTTATACTTTTTCTTATGGCACCATTATTAACATTATTCGGTCTTTTAATATTATATTCAATTAGTTGTATTGATCGATTCTATTCGATTCCGTTTGGTTTTCTTAGTTGCTTTTCATTTGCATCATTTGTTTGTGGTTCAACAGCTTTTGGTTTATTTATTTACAATTGGATTGATCAACGTTTCTATGAATTTAATGAGAAAATTGAAATTAATCATATTCAACAATCGATTGTTGCTTTAAATCCATGGATAAATCAAATCGAAACATTTGGTCTCGGCTTTTGGATTATTCTTGGCGCAATCGGTTTAAATCTTTTAACAACATTGCTTAGTTGCTGTTTCTGTTGTGGTTTACAATCGGATAAATCGAAATTACGTATACATGTAAATAATGATAAATACGCAATTGTTCACACAAATTTATACGATGAATAACAATAATAAATACAAGTATATTAGCATGTGTGTGTGTGTGTGTGTTTGTATGTGTGCTTTTTATCTTAACAAAATGGAAAACAAAACGTGGTATTTTGTAAACAACAGCAAATAGCCGGTGCTTGTTTGCTTATCTTCTTTTTCAAAGATGCTGTTGTATTTGAGAACAAAAAACTAAATAAACGCAACATCCTATAATCCTTCAATAATTCTCTTTCTCTATAAATATATAAACATTTTTATTTCTCATTCATTTGTGTTCATCATCTTCTTCTTCTGTGTTCAGTTTTTATTTCATAGTTTTCTTCATCTTCTTGTGTTTCGTTGCTGTTTATTTGTATAATTTTAATATTCATGAGAATTCGTTTTCTTCTTCTTCACCTATTAATAAACACAATTAAAACTGAATTCGACTGATTTGAGTTGATTATTTAACAATATTTATTTGAATAGAAATGACAATTTACATAATCATCTGTGAGATTTATTATTCAATTGATAGGATTACGTCATAATCACATGAGATAAGAAAAGAAATCAACGAGAGAATTTCATGAAGTTGTCTCTTTTTTTTTATTGAAATAAAATAAGAAAAAGAAGAAAAAGACGAAGAGAAAATCATTGTTTAAACACCGAAGGTAATACCAGCACTGTCGTAAACTTGATAGATCTTTTCGATAGCGTTTACATATGCAGCTGTACGAATATCAAGTCCAAGATCATAACGCATAGCCGTTTGCATAATAGCTCGAGCAGATTTTTCCATAGTTTGTTCGAGACCTGAGTGAACAATGTCTTTTTCTGAGGCACCTGCCATACGTTTGAAAAATTCTTCACTAGGAATCTGAAAGATAGAAGAATTGCAATCCTTGAATTCAAGAAACAAACTTATTTGTTACTTACAATTGGAATTTTTCCACCCTAAACAAATTACAAATGAAAATATTAAATAAAATGAAGAGAAAAACAACAATCTATTTACCATTCGACCGAATTTGCCTTCTAAAGAAGTTTGAACTGATTCTAAATTCAAAAAAAAAAGAGAAAATAATCAAATCAAAGAAACAAAGAATAAAACTCTGTTGAACATACCGAGTAAGGAATAATTAGTATCACGTTGATATTTAAATGTCAAACGACCATAACTGACATGACTTAAATTTTTTAACCATTCAAAATAAGAAACTGTTACACCACCAGCATTGATATATAAATCTAAAAACAAACAATTATCTATTTTTCGTAGGAAATTTCATATTTCTACCTGGAATAACGAGAACATTATTTTTCAAAAGAATAACATCAGCTTCAGGTGTTGTTGGACCATTGGCACCCTAAGAAAAATATTCGAATTATGCATGAATTCATTGTAATCGAGCTAGAACAAACTTCAGCAATGATTCGTGCTTGTATTCGATGAGCATTTTCCGATGTAATTTGTCGTTCGCTAGCTGCTGGTACGAGAATATCGCATTGTTCAAAGATTATATCTTCTTTAGGTCCTTTGTCATAAGACTTAGCACCAGGAAAACCTTTGATTGTACCATGCTCTATTTTATACAAATCTAAAGCTTTTGGATCGATTCCTTCGGGATTGTAAAGAGCTGCATCATATTCAAGTACACCAATGCAAACAGCACCTTTTCGACTTAAGTAACGAGCTGAATGGAAGCCGACATTACCGAAACCCTGAGAAAAAAGCAAAAAGAAGAATTTCATTTGACAATTGAAAACAAATTTTACTTGGACAATGAATGTTTTACCAGCAAGACCCGGTAAAAGACCAACCATTCCCCTAAAAGACAAGAAAACAAGTCATTTTAAGTATGATTTTCTGTGAATTATTTCATCATATACATAAATGAAGCTTCATTGACAAAGTTATCTACACCGTGATACAATCCACGACCAGTAGCAGATGTTCGTCCATGAATACCACCACTTAAGATAGGTTTACCTGTGACACAGCCATATGCATGAATATTATCCCAACCAACAGTTGAACCATATGTATCAGCAATCCAAGCCATTTCACGTTCGCCAGTGCCCATATCCGGTGCCGGAACATCGATACCAGGTCCAATGAAACCTTTCTTCGCCAATTCAACTGTCAATCGACGAGTAATTCGTTCTAATTCACCTTCGGACCATTCTATTTTACAAAAAAATCAATAGAAAATCAAAGCTTTTCCTAAAAAATAGTCTCACCTTTTGGATTGATTTTAACACCGGCTTTACCGCCTCCAAATGGTACATCAACACAAGCACATTTGTATGTCATAAGTGCTGCTAAAGCTTTGACTTCATCAAGATTGACATCCATCGAAAAACGAATACCACCTTTACATGGTGTTCGATGTTGAGAATGTTGAGCTCGATAAGCTTCAATCATGTATAATTCGCCATTATCTCGTCGTATAGGAAATCTCATTTCCAACACATGATTGCATGGTTTGATAATTTTCAATATGCCTCGAACTTTCTTTCGTTTCATGTCATCGGATAGTTTCGATTTGGTCATATCATTAACTAATTTATCTTCGAGAATTTTTGCAGCACGATCATAAAATAATTCGACTTGACGATAGAAACCAAACTGAGATGGACCAGCTTGTTGTTGTGTCGCTGATCCATGAGATGAATATCGAATGATAGAGTAAGTCGACGCTTGTTGAAGAGAATTACTTGTTTTTAATACGGTTTTCAACATGATTTTTTTTCGTTATCTGAAAATAAGTGAAACACGTACGTGATTTTATTTTTGGAAATTCGAAATGAAGAAGAAAAAGAAAGAATAGAATTTTAAACACCAAATGTCATGCCAGCTGTAGCATAAACATTATAAATCTTTTCCAATGATGTCACATAAGCTGCTGTACGTAAATCTAAACCTAAATTAAATCGTTTGGCATTGTCCATAATAGCTCGAGCTGATTTTTCCATGGTTTGTTCAAGACCCGAATGGACAATATCTTTTTCAGATGCACCAGCCATACGTTTGCTGAACAATGGACTTGGAATCTATTCATTTTATTATTTGAGAATTTCATTCGTAGAAACAATATAATTCAACTTACAATTGGAATTTGACCGCCCATTTTACCGAATTTATTTTCTAAAGATTTTTGAACACTGTCTAAACACCAAAAAAAACAAAAGTTTGTAAAATAGAAATTTCGATTTAGTTTTTACCGAGAAGAGCATAGTTCGTATCACGTTGATATTTGAACGTCAAACGACCGTATGATGTATGATTGAGATTTTTTAACCATTCGAAATACGAAACAGTTACACCACCAGCATTCTTTACAAAACAAATGATTGATTGATTGATTTATAACAAGCAAAAGGAAATGTCGATCTGATACTTACAACATACATATCTGGAATAACGAGAACTTTTTTCTGAAGAAGAATGTTATCTGCAGCTGGTGTAGTTGGACCATTAGCACCTTCAGCAATAATCTACAAAGTAGATTTATATATTTGTTCAGAAAAAAAAACTAAATTCAAACTTTAGCTTTGATACGATGAGCATTCTTCGATGTTATTTGTTGTTCATTGGCGGCTGGTACGAGAATGTCGCATTCTTCACAAAGGAGATCTTCTTTCACACCTTTGTCATAAGGTTGAGCACCAGGATAGCCTTTGATTGTACCATGCTCGAATTTATATTCTTCTAAAGCTTTTGGATCGATGCCATTGAGATTATAAATAGCTGCATCGTATTCAAGTACGCCGATACATCGAGCTCCTTGTCGACATAAATAACGTGCTGAATGAAGGCCGACATTACCGAAACCCTGAAAAAAATCATTTGAAATCAGAATTCTATTCGAAATTCTACTTGAACAATAAATGTTTTATCTTTTAAACCAGTTGTTAAACCAATTTGATCCATAAAATATTTCTCATTTATAAAGTTATTTACACCATGATATAAACCTCGACCTGTTGCCGATGTTCGACCATGAATACCGCCTTGTAAAATTGGTTTACCAGTAATACACGCCGGAGCATTTAAATCTTCCCAGCCAATAGTCGAACTGTATGTATCAGCAATCCAAGCCATTTCACGTTCGCCAGTGCCCATATCCGGTGCAGGAACATCGATACCAGGTCCAATGAAACCTTTCTTCGCCAATTCAACTGTCAATCGACGAGTAATTCGTTCTAATTCACCTTCGGACCATTCTATTTTACAAAAAAATCAATAAAAAAATCAAAATTTTACAAAATAGTTTCACCTTTTGGATTGATTTTAACACCAGCTTTAGCTCCTCCGAATGGAACATTAACGCAGGCACATTTAAAAGTCATCAGTGCTGCTAAAGCTTTGACTTCATCCAAGTTGACTTCCTGCGAAAAACGAATACCACCTTTACATGGTGTTCGATGCAATGAATGTTGAGCTCGCCAAGCTTCGACTAATTCCCATTCGCCATTGTCACGTCGAACAGGAAATGTTATTGCCAAAACGTAATTCGGTGGTTTCATAATCGATAAAATGCCACGTACTTTAACACGTTTTTGTTCTTCTGTTAATTTCGATTTGGTCATATCATTAACTAATTTATCTTCGAGAATTTTTGCGGCACGATCATAAAATTTCTCGACCATAGTATAAAAACCAGTTCTACGAAAATAAACTATCGAATTAACAATTCAAAGATAGACGATTCTGATTTTTACCCTTGATCTTCTTGTTGATTTTCACTATCCAAATGCATCGTCTGTGGCGTTGAATCTGTTGCTGTTGATCGCAACGTTCGCACAGCATAATACATATACTGATTAATTCCCGAATTTAATTTCCATGTTAACGAATGATTACCCACGTTTCGTGATAAGATCGACATATCTAAAAACAAACCAATAAATGTTCTTCGCACAAAGTGAATGCGGTGAGCAATTGTTGATTTAAATCAAAAGTGTTCGACTGCTGTATTTGTTCGTTGTGTCGAGCTCATTCGATCTTTTTTCTCTTTCTTATTCGCTCTTTTTATTGCCTATTTCAAGAATAATAAAAGAAAAAAAAAGCTTTCTATACCACCGAGGTAAATAAACAAGTTGTTTTCACAAACTTTACCTCGAATGAATTCACTTTCTGCTTAGTACATTTCAATGCAAAGTGTGCACCTGAGAGAGAGAAAAGAAAAGGGGCACGAATATTGGAATACCAACAAAAAGCAAGGCCAGTCAACCACTCCTCTTCCGTTTTTTTATTCCAAATGAAAACAAACAATGTCATGCAAATGCGTTTGCTCACCTTGCAAAAATAGCCTTTTTTCTCCTTCTTTCCTGTTCGTTTTTAAAATCGTGTCGTTGAAAGACGAGAGGAAAAGAATCAGGCTACACTGACGTCAGTCATTTTGATGAGAAGGTGCGTACAAAATACAGAACTGGATTTTTCTTGAATTCGTTGAGTGAAATTGAATTTGTGTTTTTTTTTGAATGCATACTTTTATTAACTTTAACAAAAAAAAAATGAAAAAAAAACCATTGATCAATGAGAAAGAAAGAAAGAGAGAAGAAGCAGCAGCAGCAGCAGCAGCAAAAAATCAACCATGAATATGTGTTGCGTGTTTAATTTTCATCAAAAATGATTTTATAAACATCATCATAAGTCTTAGCAAAATGAACTGTGAGACCATCCTTGATAAAATCTTGAAGATCATTATAATCTTTTTGATTTTCAAATGGTAGAATAACTGTGTGAACATTCGCACGTTTAGCCTTGAAATAAAAAAACAAAACAGAAAAAATATTGAAAACAATGGAAAAAAATCGTTTAACATACAGCAATAACTTTTTCTTTAATACCACCAACTGGAAGAACACGACCAGTTAAAGAAACTTCACCAGTCATTGCAACATTTTGTTTAATAGGTTTGTTCAAAGCAAGTGAAAGTAGAGCTGTAACAATAGTACAACCGGCTGATGGGCCATCCTTTGGCGTTGCTCCCTATAATAAGCAATTCAATTAAATTTGAGAGAAAAAACAACAATCATGCACATACTTCAGGAACATGCACGTGTATATGTCCAACACGTAATGCTCGATTATTTGGATCGACTTGTTGTAGAAATGATTTGGCATATGTCAATGCAATCTTACAACTTTCTTTCATAACATCGCCTAATTTACCAGTTAATGTTAAACTACCAGTGGCTGCATTGGATTTGTCATCTTTCGATGAAACATCTAATGCTTCAATAGGATTAACTAAACGTGATTCAATAAAAAGTACACTTCCACCTAAATAAACAGAATAAAACCAATTTTCAATCGATGGTCTTTCATTTTAAAAACAGACCACTTGCTGTCCATGCAAGACCCATTGAAACACCGGGCGGTGTAAGTTCATACATTCGATCGGATGTATACATTGGTTTACCGACGTATTCTTGTAGATTATTTTCATCGATTGTTAATTTTGTTTGTCCTTCTTTGACGATTTTATAGGCAACTTTTCGAAAGATCTAAATAGATCGATGGATAGATATTTGATTGTTTTCTTTTTCATGTCGCTTCTACGAACTTTTTCAATATGTTTTTGTAGATTTCTAACACCACTCTCTCGACAATAGGCACGTATTAAACGCATCAATGCACCGTCAGTTATTTCAATATTGTCACTTTGAACAGCTGTTTGTTTGATTGACCAAGGTACAAGATAATTCTAAACATTATTTTATATTTTTCGAAATCAAATTAATCTATTTGTTATTTTTTACTTTTGCAATAGCTAATTTTTCTTCAGCAACATATCCCGATACTTCAATAACTTCCATACGATCTCTCAATGGATCTGGTATCGTATCGAGTACATTTGCCGTACAAATAAACAAGACTTTCGATAGATCAACAGGCACATCGAGATAATGATCGAGAAAATTCGCATTTTGTTCGGGATCGAGCATTTCTAATAATGCAGCCGATGGGTCACCATGTAAACCACCTCGACCAATCTTATCGATTTCGTCGATTAGTACGAGTGGATTTTCAGTTTTAGTCTTTTTCAAACATTGAATCATTTTGCCCGGCATAGCACCGACATAAGTTCGACGATGACCTTTAATTTCAGCGGTATCATGCATACCTCCAACACTGAAACGAAAATACTAGACGAAGACAAAAACCAATTATTCGTTCGAATGCAGATTGATTCGTTTTGTTATCTTACTTCTCGATTTAATGCACGAGCAATTGATTTTGCGACACTAGTCTAGAGAAAAATGCTCATCGAGAATGATTTTAACAATCGAACAACTTTACTTTGCCAACACCTGGTGGACCATGAAAACAGAGAATTTTTCCATGAGTAGATTTTTTCAAATGACTAACAGCAATGAATTCCTAATGACAGAAATAAATGCTCACAAGGAATAATAGTATCAATGATATTTTTACTAGAATACGTTTTTTCACATCTTCCATGCCATAATGATCTTCATCGAGAACTTTTTGTGCATGATCCAGATCGGTTTTTTCTTCACTTGTTTTGCCCCACGGAAGATTTGTTAACCAATCCAAATAATTCGTACAAATACTAAACATTTTGTTTTTCGTATTAAATCAATTTATCAATGAAATAACGAACTTAAATTCAGCCGAATGTTTTTCGAGAACATTCAATCGTTCTAATTCTTCATCGATAACTATTTTCACATGTGGTGGTATTGTTAAATCCTAAGAAATCGAATTCTTTCATCTGATTTTTCAAGAACACAAAATCCGTACTTTCAATCTCGAACGAAATTTATCATTCATTGCTTCTTTATCATCTTTTTCAAGACCTAATTCTTTCTTAATAACACGTAATTGTTCCATTAGCATAAATTTTCGATGTTGCTTATTGACTTTTTCTTCGACTTCTTTGCCGATTTTTTGTTGAAGACGACTCATTTCTAATTCTTTTTTTAATAGACTCAATGTTAACATCAATCGATTTGAGATCTATTCGTCAACAAAAAAAAACGATTTTTCTCCTATTGAATCGAAATTCTTTCGCATTTACATTCATTTCTTCCATGACTGCTTGCTGTTCAGAACCTTCAGCACTTGTTAGAGCTGCGCCTAAATCACTGAGATAAACAGGATGATCAGCACGTTGACCACTGTGAATAAGTGCTGCAATTGATTCTCTACAAAAGCAATGAAGTCCGGGATAAAAAGAGAAATTGATTCAAACAAACCGATAAAATGGATTTAACGCAACAATATCTCGAATAGTTTTAACTAATTCAGCTGTTAATGCCTACGAAAGAAATCCAAACGATGAAACAAAAAAAAACACGAAATTCCGGTCTTTTACTTTCAATTCAGGTGTTTGTTCGTATTCATTATGCACAACATTTTCTGTGTTAACTAATAGAATTTTATCGACAACAATTGGTTCATCACTAGCCGATGGTGTCGGTGTTGGTTCTGAAGATACAGTTTCTTCAGTTGATGGTATAGCTGCTGTTGTTTCTTCTAGACGAAAAGAAAACTAATATTTTGAAAATTCGATTTTGTCCTCAACCTTTTCGTCGTTGTCGTCTTCGATTTCCGTTGGTTTTCGTTTGTGCGGATGGTCGTCGTCGATCGATTTCCTCGATCGCTGCTAAATCATCAGGTACAATACCAACGATTTTAATTCGTCGATGTGCCATGACAATCATTCGTAAACGATCGCCCATATCATGAACTTCATGAATTTGTACGAACGAACCGATTTGATAGATTTCATCGAGATTTTTAATGACATCTGATGAGACTGTACTCGAAAGTTTTTCTTTTTCTTTCGTTAGTTCAGGCGTTGGTGGTTTAATATCAGTTGTTGTTTTCTCCGATTCTTTACGAAGAAATATACCAGCATAGGGTTGATTTAATTTCACTTTACGTCGAATTAATTCAATAAGATCTTTATTTGTTATTTCGAGCATTTTAATAAATTTGGGAAATAGTGGATGACGAGTGACAGGTATTAGTGGGACAATTGGATAAATCTCCGGTACTTCAACAGACATCAGAGGACTGCCTGATTGAAGAACAACAGGTACACGATTATCAGCTGCATCTATACCATCAGCAGTCTCGTCATTACTATTATTATTATTATTATTATTATTATTATTGTCGTTTGAGCTTTTGCCATCATTTGACGAAGAAAATGATGAATTATCATCATTCGATGATGATGATGGTGGCGAACTGTTACTATCCGATGAAGAGAATTTAGTTGCATAGAAATACGGTTGATAAGCTGATAGTAAAGGACGATTCGATTTGAATTGTTGACAATGAAGAGATGCATTCGATATTGTTAATGAAGAATTAATCGAACGATTTTCATATGAAAACGATGTATAACAACGATAGAATCGTGTTAATGACGTTCGTTGAGGAATAATAAAACGATTTGAAAGAAGTAAACGAAGAGCCATGATATCTAAAAATCGAAAAATGCAGTCAATACGCTCTTACATCATCCAAAACTATTGTGGAATAGTTGTTTCTAGTCTTGTCGGTCGTCGAAAACCAGAATCAAACTTGATTGGTTTGTAAAGTAACATATCGTATGTTAACTGTGTATCAACGACATCTTCAATATTCGTTATTGATTGAACTGAAAGTAAATGTTCTTTGTCTGTATTATATTTTCTCGATTGGTGAGAACAAGAAGAAAATTTAAAATTCTTTTTTCGATTATTTTTCTTGAGCAAAAAACAAGCAGGAAGAAAAAATAAGTAACTAAAATCATCATTATTCACAAATAGCGGATGAATAGTTCGACTGGAGTTAAACAACAAATGCTCGGCAACGAAGAAGGAGAAGAATTTATTGTTGAACGTATCGTTAATCATCGAATTCGTAATGGTCGAAAAGAATATCTACTTCAATGGAAAGGCTATTCGGAAGAAGAAAATACTTGGGTAAGTCAAACAACGTTCATTTGAAAACAATCTCTAATTGTCTATTTTGAAGGAACCTGATCAAAATCTTGATTGTCCGGATTTAATTGAAGAATATGAAAATCGTATTTTACAAAAACCTCGTTACATGAACAATGATCCAGCGGGTTTAAAACGAAAATCATCATTAGATCAAGCACCAGTGCATAATAAACGTGGTCGGCCACCACTCGATCGAAGTAATTATGGTAATAAACAACAACAGCAACAGCAAGCACAGCAACAACAACAACATCAAACAGCATCGACACGAATCGACGAGCCATCAGCATTCGATCGAGGTTACGAAGCTGAGAAAATTCTCGGTGCAACTGATTCAACGGTAGATTTCACTTGAATTGTTTGAATTCGATGGTTTTTTTTGTGTTCTATTTAGGGTGAATTGATGTTGTTAGTTCAATGGAAAGGTACGAGCGAAGCTGATCTTGTTCCATCGCGTGTTTGTAATGTAAAATGTCCTCAAGTTGTGATTAAATTCTATGAAGAACGTTTGACATGGATTACAACTCAACAACAACAATCAACGAATGATACCAATAATAATAATACAGATAATAATCTTCTTCAATCTCAAACAGCAATCATCGAAAATAAAACGAATTAACCATCATCATCATCATTCGGCGAGAAACTAAAACTCAATTTTGTATTATACTATGAAACCAAAGGTTCTTTTTTTTTGTTGTTGGAAAAAAACACCACCGGTTTTGTTAGAGACATATTCGATGATCTTTTTTTTGGATATGGCCAATCTTCTTTCTCATTTCAACCATTGTCTAATTATCTCTATTTCACTTTCTGTGCTTGTGTATAATTTTACTTTCTATGTTGTATTAGTGTTTCTCTCGTTCTTTTTTTTTCTTTTCAGTGAGAAAGAAAAACTAAAAGATTAGTTCATCAAAACAACTCAATGTAAATGTCTTATTGAATAAATACACATCATCAAACAAACAAACAAATACTATCGAATATTTTCATCTTGAACATCATTCTCAAATCGTTCGTATCCTTGATTGTCATGATTTGTTCGTGCGGAATTTCCGATTTCATCGGATGTTGCTTGCTAGAAAAGAAGATAAAGTCTTTTTGGATTTGTGTTTTCTTTTTTTTTGATAGTTTTACTTTTAATTCTCGATTTCTTGTTTCAATCGGTAATAGATACGCACAAATAGCTGCTAAACTCGTTGCTAGAACGTAGATCAAAATTGTTCCATAGAATGTTCGTTTAATTAGAACTTGAGCTAGATAGGGTGTTATCATCGCACCAATACGTGCCATTGATGATGCAAAACCAACGGCCATTGCACGTATTACCGTTGGATAGACTTCCATTGTATAGAGATACATAAGACAAAATTGTGAATTAATAAACATTCGGGCTATGAATGTGATTAAATAAACCAACCATAATTGTTCACGAGATATGAAAATAAATGAAAGAAAGCAGAGAGATGCTGATGCAAAATTAATTAAACAAATTCTTCGACGACCGAATTGCGAGAGAAAAAATAGGAGTAAAGGTATGCCAAACATTTCACCGAATGTTGTAAATATTAATGATTTATAATCATCGGTCGATAGCATTTTACATTCGTTGGACTGATTTTGATTCGATGATTCAATTCGATCGTTAAGTACAGTCATGATGGATGTATTTATTAGAATTAAACCGTAATAACTCATTGCAACTGTCATCCACATGAAGGCTAATAGAAAAGATGTACGTCGAAAATTAATATGAAATAATTGTTTGATTGAACCACATTCATCCTGAACGAGATTTACAATGAAGAAGAAGAAGAAAAAACAAAGAAGTTAACGCAAACTTTAGCATGAATATCATTGAGTCGACCAGGTGGTAGTGAACGTTTATTTGTCGAGGCAATTTGTTTGAGAATAGTCTCGGCTTTGTCTGGTCGACCACTGGCAACATAATATCGAGGTGATTCAGGTACGAGCTAGAATATATCAGTTCCTTTGTTTTTTTTTGCGTATTTCAATTTATTCTACTTACAAACATACACATAGCAACGATAGCGATAGGCAAAGCAGAAACTATCGTTAGAGCTCGCCAACCATACGCAGGAACGATATACATCGCAATTAAATATTCAAAAATACCTCCTAATGACCAAAATAATTCAGTTACAGTAGTAATAGGTGCACGTGTTGTTGATGGAAGATATTCGAGCATTAATGTCAAACTGAATTAAACAAGAAAAACAACGATATGCATTTTTTTTTCGAATATTTCGTGTCTACCCTTGTGCAGCACCAGATAGAGCAAAACCGACGAGAGTTCGAGCTAAGAGTATCCAATAATAACTCGGTGCCAGGGCTGTCAACAAACCAAATATCGTATTAAAAACTGCACTCAGAACGATTGATCGTCGACGACCATATTTATCAGCAATAATACCAAATAAAAATGCCCCACACATCATACCACCGAAAACACTCTTTTGTTTTAAAAAAAAAAAGAAGCACATCAAAGAATTCTTCAAATAAAAAAAGTAAATCTTAGTTTTACAGTTGTTAATGTTGCTATTTGAATTTCTGTCACATCAGGCCAATAACAAGTCAAAGCCGGTCCGAGAATTGCTAGTAACATCATTTCGACTGCATCGGCCATTGAACAAAAACCCAGAATAGCAATTAGAGTCCATTGAAATTTTCCTAAACCAATATGATTAATACATTCTTCAAGAGTATATGTTACACTTGTATCCATTGTCGTTTTTCTTTCTGACTATCTACGACAAAAACAAGTCGATAAAATAAATATTTGATTCGATAAATCGTATATTACATATTGATTTCTCTCAGAAAAAGAAAGAGAGACAGAAAAAATACACGCAACGAACGAAAAAAAAATGGTGCCAAGTTTTGATATTATTGTTTTCTTTCTTTTTTATTATATTATTTCGAAAAACGAAGAGAAGAGAGTAAATGATAAAGAAAACATATGGCACAAGAAAGATATGATGTCAATCTGAACTGAAAATTTCGTTGACATTTTCATTCTTAAAAATGTACACTTGAAATCCACCATAAAAAAGTACAAGGACGCGTATGATTCTTTGAGAAAAAGAATGCCGAAACGTAAAAGAGACGTACGCATGTCTGCTACGAATTCGAAAAGATATGATTGATACTGACATCTATATAAAAAAAGCCATTTTTAACTAATTTCAATCGAAAATCGATTGAACATTTTCATTCAACATTGGTTTTTTTCATACGAGAAGAGAAGAAAAGAAGTCGTTTGTTAATCTACATCTATTATTGGTAGACATGAAGCCATGGCCATTTGAATAAAAGAAAAAAAGATACATTTTGAATGAATCAAAACGTAATATCTTTGGGTTTTTTTTTTCGTTTTATTGAAGGTTATTTCAACAAGTTCTTTGTCTCTTTCAGATGACATATGTCGAATAATACTGTGATTCGTGAACTTAAATTACATAGTCCAGCTGGTGTTGAGCCAGCCGTTTTCGTTTGGCCCAATGTCGAACAGCAAGTAGATCGGTTGAGGAGAATTTTTCGTTCAATACAATTCGATTCTACGTTTAGAAAACTAAAAAAGGTGCCGTATTTATCGGTGGTGATGAAATCATTCGAACTATTCGTTTAGTTTTCGAAGGTCAGTGTTCTTTTTTTCCCTCACGTTTCAATTAAGATCTAATCTATTCGTCGAAATAGATTTTCCCGAAATTTCTCAACGAAATTTCAACCTTGAACATTGTGATATTCATTGTTACGATAATATGAAAGAATTATGTGATAAATTTAATAAAATTATCGATGCACATATCAAGTTAAATCGTGGTACAGAAGCGTTCAGTGCTCGTTTACAACAACGTGCAACACCGAAATTATTTCGACATATTCTTGCACAAGTTTACACACGTTCAGTGACCGATCCGGAAAAACTTCGAAACTACGAGCCATTTTCACCTTCAGTAAATTGAATAAAAACGAATATTGAGTGAATTGATTCTATTTGAATTCTCAAGGTCTACGGTGAAACATCACCTGATCTAATCGATTCAATCATTGAAACGATTCAATTAACCGACGATCAAACATTTATCGATCTCGGCTCAGGTGTGGGTAATGTTGTTCTACATATTGCAGCATTAACACAGTGCAAATTTGTCTATGGTATCGAACGTGAAGATACACCGGCGACATACGCATCGGCTATGTCCGACGAATTTCGTTCGTGGATGCGTTGGTATGGTAAAAAATATTCAGAATTTCAACTTGAACACGGTGATTTTCTTACTCATTCGACACTTGACGAACGTATTAAAGATGCTGATATCATTTTTGTCAATAATTATGTATTCGGTTCGGCAGTGAATCATGAATTGAAATTAAAATTTATAAATATGAAAGGTTAGTTCGTATGTGTTTGAATCGATTGTATGCAAACGAAAATTTGTAGATGGTGCAAAGATTGTTTCGTCGAGAGAATTTTGTCCTGAAACATTTCGATTAAATGATCGAACTAGGAACGATCTCGGTGCGATTATGCATGTGACGTAAGAAATATTGTATTCGGCTCGAATTTTGAATTATTTTCTTTTTGAAAAGGAAACCTAAAGAATTCTTTGGCAAAGTCAGCTGGTCAGATAAATCAGTTCAATATTACCTTCATGTCATTGATCACAGTAAACTTGCACTTTATTACGAAAATAATCATCGATCACATGCAAAAACATCGAAAACAAAGTAAATTGCTTCGTTTTTTTTTCGATCAAAGATTTTAAATAATGAAAATCTTCTCTAGTCAATCAACGAATAAACTCGATGAAAATCATCCACCTCGAACGAATAATAATTCGAAACGTAAACGTGAGAATAAAGCGAATGTTCGTTGTCGAAAAGCTCGTCTAAAACATCAACTTAGTCACGAATCTGATGTCGATGAACAACATCAATCGACAAACGAATCGAAACGTTCACGTTCGTCATTCAAAGATTATCAAAGTACATTGGATGAACTTCATATGGCTTCGAAAACATTTCATGATCTTAATCAAAATCAACCGATTGAAAACGAACGTTTCAATAAATCCAATCTAACGAAACTCTCACACGACAATCTAATTCTCAATCATTTTCCTCATTGTTCATTCGAACAAGATGATCAGCAATTTTTCAATTCAATTAATACATATCTCGATGAATTTCGTGAACGCTTAGTTGAATATTTCTATTATATGAAATCGGATATCTATCGCGAACACATTCGTAAACAATTAACAAACGAAATTGAATTAAATGAAATACTTAAAACAAAAGTCAATTCACTCGAACATAATATCAAACATTTACTTAACGATGCTATTTGTTTGATTAAAACACGTACAAATGATCTAGGTCTTGAACAATTAACTAAACCTATTGAATTAATTACTTGTGCAAATAATATTTCAACGAAACATAAAGATTTACGGCAGCAAGTTGCAACATTAGAAAAACAAATCGAAAATTATAATCAAGAAAATCAAAATATGAATTTGATATTAGATAATTTTTCGAGTGAACCAGATACGTATTCGAAATTAACAATTGACATTCAACAAGGTGATAATCAACAAACATCGATTTTAATCAGTCCGAATTCCGTCGAAGAGAAACATTCCGATTGTCAACAAAGTAATTTAAATTCATTCGTGATATTCGAAAAAGTTTTTTGCCTTCTGTTTGTTTTTGAATAGAATATAATGTTGTTAAATCCGAACGAAAAACAGATTTTATCATACAGAAACGTTCGAAAAAGCTGCCAGTTGTTTCACCAATACGAATTATTAAAATTCCTGAAACATCTATCGATAATCTTCTATCAACAAAACAACTCGAACCAGTCGAAATTCATTCGAATATTTTGAATCGATTTCATGATCATGATAAAACATCAACAGATTCATTAAGTCAATCTCCCCGTAAAAAACGAGATTCCTATGGCAAATCACCAGATGATTCAACGCAAAATTCATCCGTCACTGATGCAACTTTTTCGAACTGTATCAATTCAAAATTCAATACATAAGAACAAGTTCAATTTATTCAATACTCTTTCATGCACATATCAAAATTGAGTTAATTATTCTCAGGAACCAAACAAACAGCTAAATAAAGACTTTTCTTTTCGGCTTATCTACTGTAGTAAAAGACAGTACAATTGTTTCGTACGTTATTTGTCTATTTTCTTTTCCTTTTTTTCTTCTTTTTTTTTTGGTGCTTTTCGTAATGTTTATTATTGAATAAATAGAGAACAGATAGAAAGGAACATTTGGAGAAAAAAAACTTGCTACTTACGTCCTCTAGTATCCATAGAATATTCAATGCAAACTTCATTTGTCCACATATGTAAACCAATGAAACAGTAAATGCTGTCGTTGACAATATGGCGGCACGTCGATTGCATTTTGGATTATCGAAACGAAACGATCATGATTTGTGATTCTTTTAGATTTGCAATGCGTTCGATATCATCGATGATGATGATGCTCGTATTTATTCTACCAGTGACGATCTGGTGTGCAACAAATACAGTTGCAACGAATTTAAATCCAGCAAATTTAGATGGATTAAAAGCCCAATTTCAAACGGCAATGAAATCATTTTCGGATATTGCGTCGGTTCATTACACTTTAGCGGGCATTAAAGAATTAGGCGTTCAACCACCTGATTCATATTGTAATGAAATTAAAAAATTAGTCGATAAATCGAATATTGAATCGATTTATCATGCAACTGAAGCTGCTCGAACACTATCGAATTGCAAAGTAAATCAACTTATTGACTAGAAAAGAAAATATATCTTTGCTTTTTTTCTTCAGTTATCAGTTGAAGATTTTCGTGCAGTTGTAACTAACACTCTTCAATCGGATCAAAGTACAACTGCTGAAATCTACTATGCCGTTCGTTCAAGTGTAAATCTCGGTTTGACTGTCGATGAATCAGCTGTTGAAAAACGTTTAAATGCATTAGCTAAAACTGATGATAGTGTTTTAAGTCAAGGTTATGCTCTGTTAACAGGCGCACAGCTAAGTCAACCAATAGCGAAATTCTATGCCGATACGATCAATGATCTTGTTCAACAAGCTGATGAAGCCGATGGCAAAACGCTTCATTTCGAAGGTGGTGTTGACGCAACAGCTTTAATTTTCAATGCTTTTTATGAAGTTGCCGAACGAGCTGGTTCATTGGTGAAAATTGATCCTAAACAATTAGTTAAATTTGCAACATACTTTTCTAACAAACGACACGTAGCTACACTACGTAGTGCTTATTATTTAACGAAAGTATTGAAATATTTATCGGATAATAAGGTAAATCGAATGAATGAAGAGGGAATTTGCTAATATTTTTGTTCGGATTAATTTAGAATACAGTACCAGTAGCTGTTACTCGTGTTAGTCCAGCTGCAGTTAACCCTCAAAGTCCATCTGTACTTATCTCGGTTTCAAATCTTCTCGGTCAACCTGTCGGTGAAATATCGGTTACAGCTGAATCCGCTAAACGTAAAGATGACGGAGTTGTTGTCATTTCCAAAACGAAATTAATTTCCAAAGCTAGTGATTTGTATGTTGAGCTATTCATCAGAGATTTTTTATTCATTGATCGTTTCGTTTTAGTTCGGTTTTCGAATTACCTTTTTATGATACAAAAATTCCACGAGGTTTCTATACGATTCATTTAACATTAACACCAAAAACTGACGGAAAATTTGTCGGTTTAACTGATAACACTGTTCGTATTAAAGTTTTCAATAGAAAGAAACTTTCGTTTTTATTTTAAATCTAAGGTCGAAGTTAAAGTAACATCCGAAGGTACACTTGAAAACACTGAATTAGTTGTTAGTGATCGTGACAATGCTGGTCAAGCCAAAACATACAAGTAACTTGTTTTGTCAATAAATGACGATCTCATTTTTTTTGTTTTAAAAACAAAACAGATTAAATTATCCAAATGCTCAATCAGAAAAACTCGAACTTGATTATCATCAAAAATTGGCTGTTAAATTTCAAATCAAAGATAAACAAAACAATGAATATCTTCGTGTTCAACAAGCATTCCTTCGTTTTACGAATAAAAAATCAAATAAAGAGATTATCTATCTTGCTGAAGTAACCGGTGGAGCTAATTCACAATACAAAGTTGAAATCGTAAGATCGAAAAAAAAGATTCGTGTTTCTTTTTTCAATCTTCTCATCGACAATAGGATTTAACAAGTAATGCCAATGATTTTCATCATCAATCAGGTGACTACAATCTTGTTCTCATTACTGGTGATGCTTTATTACAAAATGCATTCGAATGGAAACTCAACGATAATATTAAATTAACATTTCATGAAGATGCTATTCCTGATAAAGATCATCAAAGTTTATATCTTCCTCGACCGGAAATTACTCATCAATTCAATCCCGCCGAAAAACGACCACCAACAATTGTCTCATTAGTTTTCAGTGGACTTACACTTTTACCTTTATTAATTCTCTTAGTTTTAGTAAGAATCAATTATTTCGAAATGATTTATCTATCTATTTTTGTCTTCTCTAGTGGCTCAAACTCGGTTTTAATCTCTCCGGTTTACCGTTTGGACTTAGTCCATTAGGTTTTCATATTTCTCATGCCGGTACATTCATTTCAAATTAGTATCGTTGTTTTCGAATTGAATTCTGTTTTAGCTGCATTTGGTTTGATGTTCTTGTACTTCAAATATTTAAATATGTTCGAAACAATTCGTTATTTGGCTTTAATCTCAATTCCACTATTTATTTTTGGTCATCGAGTTTTAGCCACGTTAGCTGCTCGACGGTAAATCATCGTCGTGAATCGAATTTCAAATTCTCTCAATGTTCTTTTTTCTTTTAGTGAGAAAAAAAATTAAACACTTTCTCAATAAAACAAAACCAGCCAAGGACTATTTCATAAATCGATTTTTGTTTGCTTTTTCTTTTTTTATTGTTTAGTTTTTTTCTTCTTGTGTGAAACAAACAACTGTTTTAGTCTATTAGTTTACGTCTCCATTTAACGGTGATATTAGTGTGCATGTATGTTGTTTCTTCTTTTTTTTCTTAACAAACTTATTTATTTGTTCGTTCAAACAAGCAAAAAACTAAGAACTGCATATCTGTTCGATAAATGTCAGCAGGATTAAGATATACATTTTTAAAAAAACATAGTATTATTGAATTCGAAAAACATCGATATTGAATAGACATCGATGAAAATTATAACCATGTTGAATACATATTTGTTTGAAATTCTCGTAGGATTGATTATTATTTTCATGTAAAATCGATAGACATTTGTCGAAATCTGTTTGATTTTGTTTGATCCGTTGGATTAATAAATGAAGTCCATTGTCGGAGAGATTTATGGTCGATTGATTTGCATAGGAAAGAATTTCAATGAAGAAATTCAATCGAATTAAATCATCTGTATCTGCATAAGGTTTAAGAAATGCATAGAATGTATTTGTTCGTCGATCGTGTACGAGAAGAAATCGTTCGAATTCATTGTTATGAAATCTTTCGAATTGATTTCGTGTTGGAAAAAGATTTTTCGGAAGAGAATTTAACGAAATACCCAGTTGAATTCGATAGGGTATCGATGTTGGAAATAGAATTGGTTCTTGTCGATTAACTTGTTCGATGGACAGTATTTGTGCTGCATTCGTTTGAAAATATTTATCGCAAACTAAATGAAATCGTTGATGATTGAAAACATTAAATAAAATACATTGTTTAGCTTGATAATTGCCCCAAAGATGACCAATAGTTAAAACAATAAATACAGGCCAAATTAAACTCGATGGTAAAATTGAAAGTAGAACAATATTAATAAACAATGCAATTAGACTTGTCATTGTTTCTAAACTTGAACATTTCGCTGTTATATCCGCAACATTATTATTTCGTGCTTGATGTTGAAAAATAACCGTTCGAGTCGAACCATGTATAACCATGGTTACAGCTCGGCAAATATTCGATATACTCGAAATAATTAGTAGAGCCGATTGAAAATATGGTGTAAGAAGATCCAATGTACAGGCAATATCATTGAGTATGTCACCAATGAAATGCCATCGTTTACAATTAGCATCTAATGAAGCTGCAAAACCCCACGCAAATATAATTCGACCGAGCATGCCAGCACCATCCTTCAGTAGCCAAACAATCGATGCAGCAAGAGAATTCGATTTATTCTCTCCAACACCCATGCCACGAAAAAGTGCACTGAATGCCAATGCACCTGATATGGCTATGCAAGCTGTTTGAAATATATTATAGATCTGATAGATTCCATAATCGGAACTGACACCTAGAGATAGACAATTGAATGAGAATGAGTTTGAAAAGAAGAAAAAATAACAACAACGCTGTTGTGTTTTACTTAGTGGATAATTATCGGGATAGAAGAATGCTCGGAAAAGTGCTGAAAATGAAGAAAATGTTTTCTTGTTGGTTGTTGCTGTTGGAGAATGATTGATATCAGCTTGTTGCTGATTTATTTGATAGATATTGCTTTTTTCTCCACATTCATATTCTTGAATATGAATATCTTTTTCATCCATCTATAAATTTTCAAAAGTCTTCTTGTTTTTTTTTCGTCGGTTTTTTTTTAAGACAGAAAAAATAATAATCGAATCAAAAAACTTTTTTTTCATTTTTAGTTTCTAATTTAATAAATAATGGGTTGTGCTGGAAATCCAAGGAGAAATTGTGGATCAGGACATTTGTGTAGCATTATCGGTGCGTCAGCTTTCGATGCTACACCTGGATAATCACCTTGTTTACCATCCATATCCGAAATAATTTGAAAATGTAAATGTGGACCCCATCCACCATTTTCAGATTTATCTCCAACATAGCCAACAATCGTTCCTTTCTCAACAATCTGTCCAACGGTTAAATTCTTCAAACTAACAACACTTAAATGACCATATAATGTATAAAAATGTACGTTCTCATTGAGATCATGTTCGAGAATGATTGTTGGACCATAATCGAATGGTTGATTATTATTTTGAAAACTATGTATACGTCCAGTTAATGGTGCATAGAGAGGTGTATTTGGTTTTAATGTAATATCAACACCTAAATGAATGCAACGTGCATCTTGAGAAAATAATTCCGATTGATCATAAATATTTCGTTCTTCACCATATCCGCCTAACCTTGAATAGACAAAAGAAATCGTCCACTAATAGAAAACGTCGAATTATTTACCAAATAAAATGTTCGTGATCGAGTGTGTTTGTATAATCTTCAGCGTTTGAATATTTCTGTAATTCTTTATTGTGCACACTGAAATCAAGTTCTCGTGCATTTTCATTTGTTAATGAAAAGCCGAGTATGGGTGCAAAATTGTTTTGATTTTGTAAAAGAGCTGATACGAGTTGTGCGCCGATATCGTTCGTCATTGTCGTTGTTTTCAAAAAATGGAAAAGAAAACATCATCATCGAATTACTTTTATTTTCAATCACAATACGATATCTTATCTCTCTCGCTCTTCGTACACATGGAATTTAACCTATCAGTTAAGAAGTTTTCATTTCGTACGCAATCAATTACACATCGAATTCAACCATTCCCAAATAGAGACAAACGACTGCAGATGGCAGTCAGTTACTGATAGTTCTTTCTTTCTCCTCGAATAATTTCAACTTCCCGCTCTTCGTTGAAAAAAAAATGAGGCGCATAAAAAAAGAAAATAATTTATTTTTAGTAGTTATAATTTTGTAACTAAGTAGTTACAATTAATCAGTTGTTCAATCTATTTCCCAAATCAAAAACTCTTCTTCTGTTTTTCTCATCTACAAATTCTACTCAAGAATCGATTTTATACTTTTTCCAAACTCAAAATCATGGTTGATGTACAAAAATTAATCAATAATAATAATAATAATTCACTTGATTGCACAGCAATGAATACACTATCGGATATTTCATTAGGCAGTGGACAAACAAAAGGTACAGACTCGAGTGGTTATGCATCGAGTTTAAGTCGAAATGGTCATAGTCGAACTTGTTTGATTGTCAATTATCTTCCACAATCAGTTAAAGAACAACAATTTCGACAAATATTCGCACAAATCGGTCGGTTAAGATACTGTCGTTTAATGTCTGTATCAAAATCTCTATCGAATATAAAAACTGAGTTCTATTTTAGGTACGATCGAGCAACTGGTTATTCATATGGATATGGTTTTGTTGATTACTATCGAGCAGAAGATGCAGCTAAAGGTAGACGAAGAAGAAAGACAATTCTTCCCAAGTTTTACTTGTATCTATTTCGTGATTTCATAGCAATTGATACATTAAATCAATTGAAAATGGAACATAAGACGATTAAAGTGTCCTATGCTCGACCGAAATGTGATGAAACACGTGGTACAAATCTCTATATTCGAAATTTACCTGGTAAAATTTTTATTTTGACAAATAAAATTAAAAAAAAACACTTCGTTACAGAAAAATACGACGAAAATAAATTAATCGAATTATTTTCACCTTACGGTGAAATCATTCAGGCACGTGTTATTCGTGATCAATCGACTGAAAATCCACGTGGCATTGCTTTCGTTATCATGGGCACTCGATCGCAAGCACAACGTGCTGGTAGAGAGATAACAAAAAAAACTCGTTTTTTATTTAAACGATCTAGTTGAATCACTTAATGGACAAATTATTGATCATCAACGTCCGTTATTAGTCAAATTTGCTGATGATGACAAACGTCGTCGTCAATTAATGACTCGTTATCTTCCACAAATCGATTCGAATCCATCGAATCTTTGCGATCCATCCGATATTCTTTCAGCACAATTAACTCAATTGAATCTTCTTGCTAATAGTACTAATTCAAATGATATTCAACAACAACAACAGCAACAAGGACAAGATATGAATCTATTGATGAATACACTTTTAATGATGCCATTTTGGTCGAATATATGTGCGCCAAATCTTTCAATGCCTATTCTCTATCCGAATAATTTGTCAACAACAGCAACAACAAATCAAAATATGGAAACATTACCAACAGCAAACGGAGCGTAAATTTATCGAAAAAGAAAAATGATTTTCATTTGTCAAGTTTTTTTTGTTTTTATTATTTAGATCAAATTCATCGTTGAATTCAAATGAATCAGTAAAAAACGATCTCGGTCAACAATTGAGTGTCAATTCGAATGATTCATCATCATCATCATCGATTCCATCGAACATTATCGATACATCAACAGGCGGTTATGTCGTTTTTGTCTATGGCATCGGTCCGGAAACAACACAAGAAGAAGTCTACAGTATTTTTCAAGGTTACGGACCGATTCTTCGTACGGATATCATTAAAAATAAACGAACATCAATTGGAAAAGGTAATTTAACTTTCGAAGTTATTTCTTCGTAACAATACTTAGACTTTTTTTAGGTTATGGTTTTGTTGTATTTAAACATATGAATGATGCATTAGCATCGATTAAAGGTTTACATAATATGTCTTATAAAGGTCGTTTCTTGCAAGTACGATTTCGTGTATAAAACAAAATGCAAGATTATCTTTCATCTTCTGTTGGTACATTATATGTTTTGACTTTAGTTGTATTTGAAGGACGAATTTAGCCAAAAAAAATTCATCATAGGAGAGTATCTGTTCGAGTACACTTCTGTTTGTCGTGATTCAGTTGATGTACATTATTGTTATATTTGATTTTGTTCTAACTAGAAATAAATCTCAAATATATTTCGATTTGGATTTTCCGATCGAACGATCGCATAGACTTATAGCGATCTCTTTTGGTTATAGTTTCCATTAGATACCTCTCAATCGTGTTCTCTATTCTATAAGTAGTTGTTAATGGTTAGATTCGATAAAGCACATTTTTCCGTTCTGCGTATGTTATAATAAACAACGAATATTAGTGCACGATTGTGTAAACACGCGTAGAATAAGTTAACTATGCCGAAAACACGTGATCCTGAACATTTACGTTTACGTGATGATAAAAGTAGAAAAGGAAATTGGAAACGATGGGGTCCGTATCTTGCTGAACGGCAATGGGGTACTGTTCGTGAAGTAAATTGATATTGCGATTGATTTCTTATTTCAATGACTGACTATATGAATTAGGATTATTCTGATGATGGTTCTTGTTGGAGTTATTTTTCGCATGATCAATCTCGTTCACGTGCATATCGATGGGGTGAAGATGGTCTTCTTGGATTTACCGATCGAGAATGTCGATTATGTTTTTCATTAGCATTATGGAATGAAAAAGATCCTATTCTTAAAGAACGACTCTTCGGTCTAACTGGACCAGGTATAGTTTACAACAACAACAACAATAAATATATTTCATAATTGTAAATATGAGTTTGTAGAAGGAAATCATGGTGAAGATGTAAAAGAATTGTATTACTATCTTGATTCTACTCCTACGCATTCATATTTTAAAAGTCTTTATAAATATCCACAAAATGAATATCCGTATAAGCAACTTGTCGAAGAAAACGGACGTCGATCACGCGAAGAACGTGAATTCGAAATAATCGATACGAAAATCTTCGATAACAATGAATATTTCGATGTGTTTGCTGAATATGCTAAAAATTCACCTGATGATATTGTTATTCGTCTAACAGTTACCAATCGTTCGGATAAGGATGCTCCATTACATCTCATTCCAACGCTTTTCTTTCGAAATACATGGTCATCGGGTTGTAAACACGAAGGATGTTCAATCAAACCAAAAATTGAACAGAAAGAATTAGAAAATTTCCTTCGAACAAAACACGATGTTTTAGAACCATTCTTTTTCGATATTAATCCGGATGAAAATGATGACATGCCCGAAGTTCTTTTTACTGAAAACGAGACAAATATGAAACGTGTGTTCAATATTGAAAATAAAACACCCTATGTTAAAGATGCATTTCATGAATATATCATTAATAAAAATGCAAATGCTGTTAATCCAATTCGACGAGGAACTAAAGTTGGATTACATTATCAATTCAACGTAAAAGGTCAATCATCGACAAGAGTTCATCTTCGTTTATGTCGACAATTTACCGAAGGACAAATACCACCGAAATTGACTAGTCAAGATATTGATAATATATTTGAAAAACGAATCGATGAAGCAAATCGATTCTATTCGCTTATATTAGATCCAAAAATGTCTGCAGATGAACTCAATATTGTTCGACAAGCTTATGCTGGTTTGTTACATACGAAACAATTTTATCATTACATCGTAGAAGATTGGTTAACTGGCGATAAAGAAGTTTTAACATCATCAAACCAACGACTTCAAATTGCTCGAAATAAAGAATGGGGACATTTGTAAGTCAATCTATAATTGGCAAAAAAAATGTTTTTTTTTGTCGAACGTAGATATTGTCGAGATGTTATTTCAATGCCGGACAAATGGGAATATCCTTGGTTTGCTGCATGGGATTTAGCTTTTCATGTCGTTCCATTTGCTCATGTTGATCCTGATTTTGCTAAAACACAACTTCGATTATTTCTTCGTGAATGGTACATGCATCCGAACGGACAAATACCAGCCTATGAATTCAACTTCAGTGATGTTAATCCACCTGTTATGGCTTGGGCAGCTTGGCGAGTCTATAAAATGTCGACAGATAAAAAAGAAGAACGTGATCGAGCATTTCTCGAAAGTGTTTTTCTCAAACTTTTATTGAATTTTACTTGGTGGGTCAATCGAAAAGATCCTGACAATCATAATCTATTCGGTGGCGGTTTTCTCGGTCTCGATAATATCGGTGTATTTGATCGTTCAGCTGAATTACCTGACGGTAGCACATTGCAACAATCGGATGGCACAGCATGGATGTGCTTTTTTGCTATCGTTATGTTTTCAATTTCGATTGAATTAGCCGGTGGTGTTGATGGCGCACCGGTAAGCGAAGCTTATGAAGATATGGCATCGAAATTCTTCGAACATTTCGTGCAAATTGTTGATGCAATGAATATTCACGGAGGAACAGGTTTATGGGATGAAGAAGATGGATTCTATTATGATCATGTCAAATGTGGAAAAACATCGACTGTAACAACATTGAAAAGTAGATTTCAAATTGGATTTATAAGGAATGCTCTTTTTTTTTCTAAAATCTATTGTAGCACGTTCGTTAGTCGGCGTTATGCCTATTATTGCAGTATCGGTTTTAGAATCGAAACGAATCGATTCGTTACCAGGTTTTCAAAAACGATTGAAATGGTTTTTAGAGAACAAACCTCAACTTCGACAACATTTGGGCAAATATAAATCGACGCAGAACAAAGGTAGTGATGTATTTTTATTAGCAATTCCGCCTGAAGAACGTCTTCGTCGAATGCTTGTTTATATTCTCGATGAAAATGAATTTCTTTCTCCATATGGTCTTCGTTCATTATCGAAATATCATGAAAAACATCCGTTCATATTTCAACAAGGTACAGAAAATGAAAAATGCGTTACTTATACGCCGGCCGAATCGAAAACTGCGATATTCGGTGGAAATTCAAATTGGCGTGGACCTGTTTGGTTGTGTATTAATTATTTAGTTATTGAGGCACTCGAACGATATCATCTTGTGTATGGTGACGATTGGAAAATTGAATGTCCAACAGGCAGTGGAAATATGATGAATTTATTAGAAGTTTCTCAGGAATTGGCAAAACGTTTGGTCAAAATATTTCTTCTCGATGAAAATGGTCGACGACCATTGAATGGTGATGAAACAATCTATACAACGGATCCATTTTTTCGTGATTTGGTCTTGTTTTACGAGTATTTCGATGGTGATACAGGTCGTGGTGTCGGTGCCAATCATCAAACAGGCTGGACAGCACTAATTATTCATCATATTGAAAAACTTGCGAAAGCACGAGAAAACTAAAACTATCTTATTTTATTTTATTTTATTTTGTTTCCCTTATTTTGCCTATTATCTCATTGGTTTTCATTGTATTGTAGCTCACTGACTATTAGTAATAAAGTAGCAACGTACTTCTATGAATAATAAAACTAATTTATTGAGAAAAAAAGCGCAAAGTAGATACAAAGTTACTGTATTTTGTTGTAATGCTTTGCCCATATATCGGGTTATATAAATGTCTATGAAAATAAACAATAATAGTATTCGGTAGCAATGAATGAGTAGATGAAAGTTACTTTATTTTGTTGAAATATCTGATTAAGATGTCGTGCATCTTCTTCTCTAATATTATTATTTGAAAGATTGAGTCGTGTAATTGTTCACGTTCAGTTGTTTGTAGAAAGAAATAAGTCTTTTTTGACTTATTCAATAAACCATTTCAACTGGTAATTGTGCTTGCAACGCTGTTCGCGAAATAGAATCGATTTATTTAAAAGTTATGTTCTCTTTTAATAAGTATATATTTTTATCAAAAAAAAGGTATTACGCAATGAATGTTAAAATATATCCTTCAGTTATATAACTACGAGTGAATGCGCACCATTGATGTTAAGAATACAGATAAACGTATCGCTTTATTAGTCAATAAATTTTTATTAGAAAAAAAAACGAATATCAAAAGCAAGCATGAAGTAGAAAAAGAAATAAAATTGAATTCTTCTGGGTTTTTTTTTCTAGAACATGAATTATTTATCGAATATCTAACTATTATTTTCAAAACACGTACATATGTTTGACAAACAAAACACCGATTATTTGAGTTTATGAATTGTAATCGAAGATTGATATCGTACGCAAAGTAAACCATTATCAGATATCGATAAATTCAAAGCTGATTCTTGTCGATTGCTTGAATGCATAAAACGACATTCACCGACAACTTGTCCCTCAGTATCAATCATAATCAAATGTCCAGTTATATATTCAACAAGAAGAAAATTTTCTAATCGTTCACTCCAATCAATACGCGGCGTATACGATGATTCATTATGCCAACAATCATTTAATAATAATTGTTTAACACATGACCATTCTTTCCCATCATTTGTAACATTAAATAGACAAACACCGACTTCAAATCGACGTTCTAAACGATAGCCAACAATAACTTGATTACTTTCGCTAACAGCTAGATCACTGATTTCGCTACATCCAGCACCACGATTTATTCGACTTGGTACGATATCACGAAATGCTTTACAAATTTGTTCATTAGGACCATAATTCATTAGAACAATTTCATCACCTTGCGATGGTACAACTGATGATGCTGCTAAATAAATAAATTGGTCATTAGCTGACAAACGTTTCATTCGTCGATTGTTGAATACATGAAATTCTTTCAGTTGAGTTTTATTATCCGATAGTAAACGTAAACGTGCTCGATTTAACACTAAATAACCGCCTAATTTCTTCGAATAGATGACATCTTGAATCCATTCATCATCATCACTAGTGTCAACTATATCGGGTATGTCCCATTCAATAGATTGTTCCACCGTTGGATTACGAATATTTCCAACTAATTTCAATTGAAATGATTGTGTTGTTTTATCGAAATTATTGTAAAGTACTTGATTATTATGTGAACAAACTGTTGCAGCAAATTTATCATTACTAAGATCGATGATAATCGGATTTCGACGATCGATATGACGTGTTTGACCAGGTTCAAACTCATCTTGACTCATTGATTCAGTTGTCTCGTCACGTTCTTCATCTTTAACACATTCAGGTTCGGGATCCGGTACATATGATGATTGCGGAGGATCACTTCGAGCATTTTTATTGTCAATATTAGCTGTCGATGTTGTTACGGCAGGTGCTTCAACCGATGGAGATCGAGATCGAGATCGAGATCGGGATCGAGATCGGGATCGGGATCGAGATCGGGATCGAGATCGAGCTCGTTCGCCATTTGTTACTACTGGTACCATAGTTTTTCGATTGTTTTCTAATGAAATCGATGATGACGATGTTGATAGAGCTCGTTCACGTGCTGTATTGGTTAGTTTCGGATTTAATTTCGATTGAAGTTCGGTATCTAAACTTGATTCATCATAATTAACAACATTTGATAATGATGATGGCGATTGTTTTGAATTATTTTCTAAATCTGCGCTTAATTGTCGATTTAAGTCAACAACTACATCTAAAGTATCGTGCACAATATGATCTAATTGTGTAGCTAAATCATTGTAAATCTCTTCGAATTTGTTAAAATTGTCAGCTGAATTCGTTTGCGATGTTAAATTCTCTAGAGCTTTATCAGCTATATCGTTTATATCTTGAAGACGTTTGCGTTTCTACAATAAAAAAACGAGATTGTCATCATTGCTGTTGTCGTTTTTTTTGTCTCAAAAAGAAAAATACCCAGTTTTCAATAAGTGCACGAGTATTTTGATGTTCACCATTTTGTTGTCCTTTGGAATTCTTTAATTGAGTTAACTGTTTACCGACTTGACCGTAAAGCGAATGAAACTCTGCATTGATCATTTCTGCATGCTGTTGAACGCAAGTAAAATCAAATTTATCTCCACATGAACATGTTAAATCATACGGTTTTTCTCCACAAAAACTGCATAGTTCTTTTTTCTTAGCTTTTCCTGATGATAAAGATGGTAGTGTTGTTGTTGTCGCCGCCATAATTGAAATCTACAAGAATGAAATTTCGACGAAAACTATGACGTTGTTTTTTCTTCTTCTCAGTTAACGTTGCCAGCAAATATGTCGAAAGAAAAGTGCATAAACAAGTTTTTTTTTCTTCTCTTTCTTCCTTACCGCGTGTACTATGTTGGAAAAAAAAGCCTGTTCGCGATCAAAACAAAAATTTCAACAGGTCGAGATAGTTGTTTTTAAACATATAAAAAGAGAGCAATGAGTTTCTCTTAAGATTCTTCTATGTTGGTAACTTGGAAATGTATACCGACAGAACGATGAATAATAATTTCATTTTTCGTTTTTTTTCCTTATCAAGTTCAGAGATAATAGATTCTTTATCGAATATGTTTACTTTTCTTTCTGAATACTCGAAAATTCAATTAAAATATTTGCTTATTTATCCTTGTCATTCATGGTCATTGAATTAGTATTTCCTTTGTTCGGTCTAATTTATTTATTTTTCGTCTACCTTCGTTGGACGTCTTTACTAAAGTTTTGAAACGAAAAAAAAAAAGATCACCATCATCATCATTAGAGAAGAAAAAAAAAGAAAGAATAAATCGTTAAACGATTCGAAAATCATCAGTTGATTGTATCTCATCTAGATAGGCATTCCAATCGGTAATTGTTGCCGAAGATTATCGACAATTAAAGTTAGATTTTCTAATAAATTCGAATAATGTTCATATAATTGTTCATTTTCATGAGATTGTTTCGTTGAATTTAATAGAGGTAAATTCTCTTGAATATATTTCGTTATATTATCATCAACGATAACATAATCATCGAGAACAAGAATTGTATTAATTAGTTTTTTGCATCGTTGCATTAAATCACGTAACTTTTCAGTTTTTTTATTTGTTTGTTTATCTTTACCTAAGAAGAATTAAATTTAATTCAAAAGAAAACAATAATCGCAAGTACTTGTATGAGAAGAAGAAGAAGGATTAAATCGAGGATTTTGTTTTGGTATCGAACCCAATTTCATTGTTTCGATTAATTGTTGCAATTGATTTTCAATTGATTCTAATTCAATTGTAGATTGATGAATATCATTCGTTCGTAACATATTACATAGAATATTTCTACTTTAAAAAATCAACAACAACGATAACATTCGTTGCAGTTTTATAGAATTCAATTTACCGGCGTGCTAATAAATGATTGTATCGTTCGGTATCGCTTTCATTTGATGTTGTCTGACACGTCTTTTCAAAAAAAAAAATAGATTTTTATTATTAAGTTTTAAGATTAGTCGATTTCTATACATGATTATTTGACCAAAATTGTGGATCTACTGCTGTTTGATTTTGTTGACGTAAGATTTCAATCAGTGAACGATATTTTTCGCCGTATTGTTCGAGATATGTTTGTACTGATAAAAGTTCGAAAAGAAAAAGAAATCGTTGTTTAATATGCGGACAATCGTGAAGTTCAGATAATTGATTAAAATAATCGAATACAAGACAATTTTCATTTGTTTGACAAAAACGAATACGTGGTAATAACTAAATTCAAATATTTTTTCAATATTATACGTCTATAAGATCTACAAATCATTCAAGATCTCTTACAGTATCAGATAAAATATCTGATTCAGTTGCATTTAAAATTCGTGCTAAATTGAAACATGGAATGTATGGTTTATTATTTGAACGAATAAAATAAAAGCATGTTTGCTTATTAATTTGAACTAGTTTATATTGATGCAATTGCATAGTATTGTCAGTTGATATATCTGATGATGATGAACATGTATCTGGCGGTAATGGACATTGTACTGCACGTGAAAGACAATCGATTGCAGAATGAGGAGTAGATGTTTGTGAGCAATCAGCATGAACTTGATCCGAGATTTTTACCTAAAGAACATATTCAACAAACAGAAATCAATAAGAAAATTCTTTGTTTTTACAGCTAATTTCGATTCGATGACAATATCATTCAAGGCACGTTGATCAGCATCAAGAATTCGTATTGTTAATAGGCCATTTAAATAACTTTTTGGTTCAATAAAAAATGGACCATGTTGACATAACATATAAACTTCGTTGTATGTATTTTCTGGCCATCGTGTATCATGTGGAAGAAAAAAGATGTCATCCAATCGACAAGCTAAACACATAGCTGGCAGTTCAGCAAAATGTTTGAGAAGATATTTGAATTGTTGTCCATCTCGATTGATTTCTTCGGTTGTACCGTAATCAACATAGAGAAGAACACATTTGTAAGGATCGAGTTCTTTGATAAAAACACGATGATAAATGCCATCGTATTTTGTTACACATGAAAGACCGGCTTCGAGCTCGTTAATCAAAAGCCTATTCGATATTGGACTTGAATAGTATGAACTAAGAAAAACGATTGAAAATAATAAGAAGAAAGATTGGAATGGATTGTTATTTTGTACTCGAGTTCTTCCATGAGAGTTTCAATATGTTCCTGATATCGAACTGGTTGAACGTGAATGCAATGTTCATTTTTATCAATATCTGAGATAAAACCTTGAAAACGAGCATCGTTGATATAGGAAAAAAGATTGTTTGCATAGGTAAATGTGCGTGGCACAATGCCTGAATCAGTGATTTGTTGAAGTAAGTGTTCTTGAGTCTGGAATTACGAGAATTATTAGTCGATGAGATTTCAAAATAGAAAAAAAAATTCATTTGCATACTTGTGCAACTTGATTTGGATCTCGCAGAATAATAATATGATCGCATGAACCATTCGGTTCATCATGTCGAGAAATTTCGGCAAATTCATCAACATAATCTTGTAATAAAAGAATATTAGCTAATTTCAGTTCATTCAAAAGACTTTTGCCAAATTTTTTCTAGAAATTTTAAAATTAACAAGAAAACTCTCGAGTTCACAAATTATTTACTTGATAGATATTATCCAAAACTAATAATCGAATACCATGTGGATATTCTTTCAATAACTAGAAAAAAAACAATGAATGAATATATATTTTCCTTCGCTCTCTCTCTCGTTCTCACATTTTGAATATTATTAATAACTTCTTCTTCTCGATCATCATATTCTTCTTCATTTAATTCATAATCCGTTAGACTATATGCTAGTTAAATCACATAAATATTTAAAATTAAAAAAGATATCTTATTCAACGAACGTGTCTCAGGTGTATTTGGATAATCTTCATTGATTGGATTCGGATTGCCAACTGTTACTTTCAGTGATGTTGAATTATTAATAACTCGACGATCATCATAGAATTGTGATTGTAAATAAGTTCGTATTTGTTGTTGTTGTTTTACAAATCGAGGTGCTCCATCATTCTAAATTCAAATTATTAATTTAAATTATTGACTTCATCTATCTTTACATTAGATGTAGTTCTCGATTGAGACGATGAATTGAAACGATTATTATTTGACATCATTCGACGATTATTATTATGATTATAGTTCGTTGTCGATTGAGAAAATTTTCCCCCACGATTGTCTCGTGTTAAATACCGATCTCCTTCTCTACCTCCTCGATTTCGATTTTTTCCTTGATATTTTCGTCGTTTTGTTTTGCCAGGACGTTGTCCTCGAACCATCGATAGAATATGTTTCGTATTTTCTTCTTCAACAGCCAAGATTTGCATTTGACCATTGCCTAACTGACGAAATCGACAGACATCTGGCCATGTTCGTAATAGAGCTATTAACGATGAAAAACCTAAATCTCGATATGGTATATCTTGATTCGAATTAAACATTCGATAATCATTTAATAGATCTCGTTCACTAAGACCATCTTTAGCTGAGACTAAGAGTGATAGAATTTCTTGTTTTAATATTGCAGCATCGATGTCTGACATTGTTCTGAAAAGAAGTCAAATCAAATGAATCAAGTTGTTGGTTTATTTCAACGCAAAAGAAAAAAAAGTAGAAACGAAAACATTGATTTATTTTTTTTTTCAAACAAAAAAAAAGGAAACAAAATCTCTTTGAATATTTATTTCAGATATAAACACAAAAAGAAAGGAGAGAAAAAGAAAATAATATAATCTCTATACACATAATCAAATATAGGCCTATATACAATCTATTCGTTTTGTTTTGTTTTGATTTGTTTTTTTTTAAGGGAAAATACTATATGAGTTGAAATCTACTAAAATAAACAAGAAGATCTTCCGTATATGCTTGTCAAATGAGTAAATTTAATAGATTGTATCAATTAAATCCGTTTGTTGAACATAAGATCGGATTATTGGTTGTAAATTTTCGATTATTTCTAAGCAATAATTATATATATGAATACGATCTGCCAATAAATAGTGATTATTAGTTAAATCAGGTAGAATATCATTGGCTTGTTCTACTAGTCGTTTATGTTCACTTGTAAATAAATCGGATTCAAGAAGAAAAAATTGTCGAATATTTTTCATAATACGTCCTAGATCAAGAAAACGTTCATCGATTTCATCGTCGATTTGTTCATCAGTTAGCATTTGATGATTAAAACAAATATTTAATGAAAATTGTTGATCAAATGGTCGTGCTATACGCAAAAGTGTATCACGCATTTTTTTCTTGGATAATTTCGATGTTATTTGTTGTTGTTGATGATGATTAGCTATCGATGGATGTATATGTTTGATTGTTGTTAATTCTTGATCCATTGTTTGTAATTTATTATCAACTTGAGAAAGTTCATTTCTTATCGATGTATTGTCTGTTTGTTTCGATAAAGATAGCAATTGATTTCTAAGTTTAACAATGAAAAGCAAAAATTAGTTGCACAAAATAAAAACAAAATGATTTACTTTCGAAAATTCAACAAATTCTGTTGATTATTTAAATGATTTTCATGTGTTTCAAGATTTCGTTCGGTTATATACGAATTCTAAATGAAGAATTTATAAATAAATATATTTGAACATGAGAAAACAAAACAAGTAAATACTTGATTTTCGTTCCAATATCCAGTTCGTTCATAATTATCATATTCTCTTTGAAATGCATCGAGAACATCACCATCATTATATTTGTTTTTCAAAAGATAATCTCGAATCGAACTGAGATCGTAGATGAATATCTTCGGTTCATTTCGATTGCCATGCAAATGAGAACACGTTTTTGATTGATCAAGAGTGGTTAATTGATCATAAAGAGACTTGTATAAATCATTTAACGGCAGTTCAGTCATACGGATTAAATTCTTAAAACAAAAAAAGAAAGAAAATTTTATTGAAATTCAAATAAGAAAAAGAGATTTCGATTTGACTAACAAGATGAGAAATATAATTTTCATCTTTATTCAATAATCTTGCTAATTCAAAGCAAGGTAAACACGGTCGTTTGGTAAACGGATGTTTAATTAAATAGTATCCATGTTGAATAGATATATGAAAATATTTCATATTATTTTCGTTGAGATTATACTCAAAATTGCCGTTAATATACGAAGAATTAACTCGTTGTGAGTCGGATATTTGAGAGGGAATAGACTCAAACTAGAAAAAAAAACGATTGATACAAACAAATGAACATCTTTGACAGTGTTATTTTACTTCAGAATCGTCACGGTCGTTTGTTTCAATAGCAAAACCTCGTTGAACTAATAAACTATTAATCGATTGTCGATTTTTGTAATCAGTCCACAAATAAATCAAATAGAATCCACCCATCGTACCAATAATTTCTACTTGAAAATGAATATCACCACATAGATCAAGTATAAATTGTTTGGCATCATCGGACCATTGCATCAATGTTGTTGGATAACAAACATTTGCCAAACGACAATCATAGACTTGCGTGGATAATGTTGAAAAATTTTTATGTAAAAATTTTAAATTTGTGGAATTCAAATGAACGAATATATTGTGTATAATATAACCGAAATCAACAAGATATAATTTGATGATTAATAAATCAGGATTTATCATTGGATCAATATGATAGATCAATGCACGATAATACCGTTTATCGGTATGATAATAAACGCAACATAAATGAATTACTATTTGTTCAAATGGTATTGAATAGATCGATTGATCGGACAATTGTTGGTAATGTTCTTGCAATTGTTCCATCATACGATTTCTATTAGGAATAAATTGAGCATTACCAAGATGTATATTCCATGGATTTTCAACATCGCCTAGGAAACCATCGAATGGCTCATTGGATGAACATTCAATAGTTCGATATTGAAAATCCAAGGAAACAAATGAAGATAAATCGACAGTGGGTCGATGAATGCCATTTGATAACGAAGTCATCATTTCGTTGGGTTTTTGTTCCGAATTTGTTGTCTGTTGTTGAGATAGTGGCGTTGTTTGTTGTTGGTCTCGTTCACGCTTGGTTGCGTCAACAAAATTTGCTTTGAGCAAAAATAATCGATCTGTTGATTCGGCGCGTCCATCACGACGTGAATCAACAAAATCGGATACACAATCAAAAAACGTAATTAATGACTTGATTTTATAATCCTCGAGTTTTAATTCTTCATTAAAAGTTTTCTAGAACGGAACAAAAATCATTCGAATTGTATTCATTTAATTAAATTCAAACAAACTTGATAGAGTCTGTTGACACTTGTCAACCAAATACCTTGTGAAAATCGGAGTAAGAGCTTAAACGAAACTGAATGTAAAAATTCATACAAAAAAAAACTGATTTTCTACTTGTCGTATGCGTTTTCTCAACACGATAATGCGTTCTCCATATTCCTTGGCTCGTTCAGCATCATAAGCAGCTAATTCATCATCAGCAGAAAAATTCAAATCATCATCAATGATTGACGATGCATCGTCAGGTGTTGGCGTAGAACGCATCGCTGAAATATCCGATGATAAAACCAATGAAGGCGTCATTGTACTTTTAGGAGGGAATGATGCGACCGATTTCGAATTCATTTGATTCGTATCACCCATGAGACTTGGCATTTCCCAATTCGGTTTGGGTGCATTAGTAATTTGTTGAAATGGCTGAAATGGTACCGAAGCTTGAACAGGTGGATGAAAACTCTAAGAAGATACGAAAAAAGAAATTGAATTTTTTATTCTCAAGTATAGAAAACGGTACTAACCGGTCGACTTCGTGCATATGAATTCGGATTATTCATTCGGTAGTTTGTATAACCACCACGATTGACATTCGACCGTGCACTAGCAGGTTTTTTCTTTCGTTTTTGATTTCTGACCATGTCATCAATATGCATGGTAGTTTTATCAGGCACACCAAATATAACGATTGGTGAACGTGTAAAATTAATATCTGCCACATCAGGCATTGACCTCAATAACTCTATGAGAGTCTTAAATCCCATTTGACGAAATGGAATCTCTCTGTTGCTATTATAAGCTGCATAATCTTTCATTAATTGTTGTTCATTACAACCTTGTTGTGAACTAATTAAAATCGAACGTAATTCAGCTTTTAATTCGTTCAATAGTGTGTCTTGTATCATTGTGAAATTGTCTCGTTTTAAAATATTATTTAAATGGTCTAAAATATAAGAAATCCAAAAGAGTTTCACGACGTTGAAAAAATAATATAGAAAAAATTTACGAAAAAAAAAATTCCCAAATCTAATCGACCAATAACGGATAATTTGTTTGAATTGAAAGAGGTCGGTAAATCAAATCGATTCCTATTGGTAATTAAACATCTATGCAAAGTGACGTGCAACGTATATCTTTGGTCGTGTTTATGTACTAAGCCTCATTCACGAAGAAAATCATGGTTCAAATCAGCACGACTATTTGGATTTTATCTGTAAGGGAAACAGTTGTTATTAAATCAATATTTAATGATAAATTCTTCTAGATTATCTATTTTGTGAGTGGATATGAAACTCCAACAGAAGAAAAAGATTGGAAGAAATTATTGAAGCAAAATAAAAATGTTCTTGTTTTAACATCACCGAATGGTAAAAACAAAGAAAGAAAGAAATGATATTTGTTTAAAACTCAAATCTTTGAATTTAGATCAAACAGCTAAATCAGTTCTTCAAATTTTTAAACAAGTCGAACCGGAAATAAAAGGAAAAGGTTTATTAGTTTATGTCAATTGCGAGTACGAATCAATTCGAAACATAACAATTTCGATTTCTTGTTTGTTTGTTTTTTCGTAGAAAAGCTAAAAAACTTTGTAAAAAATTAAAATTCGACGCCAGTAGCAATGACCTACGACATTATCTGTTCGTATTCATTCTTGTTCATCCATTTGAAATTTAGAAATTTTCTCTTTGTAGAGATGGCGGAGAACACAAATTCTACGATCGTGCACTCGCTGCTAAAGTATTGTTTTTCATTCATCGAAATAAAACAAAAAAAAAATCTTACGAATTCGATTGTTTCTAGTCTATGGTTAATTTCATGCTCGATCCCAAAGGTGACATGCCATGGCACGAAGATCCTCTTGCCGAAGATGTTCTTCATCTTCAAACGCCGAAAGATTTTCAACGTGCATTAAAACAACCGCTTCCATTATTGGTCATGTTCTATGCACCTTGGTGTGGATATTGTAAACGATTGAAACCGGTTTATGCCGAAGCAGCAACTGAAATAAAAGGCAAATATGCTCTCGCTGGAATGGATGTTGATCGAGTCGAAAATTATCCATTGAGACGACAATTTAATATAACTGGATTTCCAACAATTATCTATTTCGAGTAGGTTGATGTTTGCAGGAGAGAACAAAAGAAGAAACGATCGTATTCTGTTTTTGTTTTGCTTAGAAAAGGCGAAGAGAAATTTCATTATTCGGGAGGTCATAAAAAAGAAGAAATTATCGAATGGCTTGCCAAGTAAAATATTAAAAATAATCTGTTTTCGATTTGAAATCGATGTGTTTAGTCCACAAGCAAAAAAAGTCGAATCCGAAGACGAAGATTCAAAAGAAAGTTTCTTTTCAATTGACAGTGAAAATCCTAATTACATCGTTCATTTGAATGATTCAACATTCGATGAATTCATTGCCGAAAATCAACAAAAACCAATTCTAGCTATGTTCTATGCACCATGTAAATCAAAACAGAATGCCTTCATGTTTTTGTTCACTCTTTCGATTGATTTTCAGGGTGTGGACATTGTAAGAACTTAAAACCAGAATTAATTCAAGCTTCGATCGATCTACATGAAGAACAAGTACGTCGTCTACCATCCATTGATATATGTCATTCACTTTTCAATTCTAGAATAACGCAATTATTGCTGCTATCGATGCAACAAAAGCACCGAACTTATCGAAACAATATAAAATTCAAGGTTTTCCAACAAGTATGTCGTGATTTATTTTTCTCTTTAGTCTTTGTTTGATTCTAATCCTTTCGTCTGTTTGTTTGTGTTCTGTGTTACTAACAATTGATTTTGCTTCGTCTAGTGAAATTTTTTCGGTGAGTGTTCAATTGCATGTTGAGAAAATAAATGTAATATTCTCGTTTTTAAATGATTTTAGTGATGGAAAATATGCATTCGAAATTCATGAACGTACCGCTGAAAAAATCGTCGCATTTTTGAAAGAGTAAAATTTGTTGTTGGTTTTTTGCGAAAAAAGTGTTTGTATTTGTTAATTTCAGTCCAAAAGAACCACCAGCACCTGAACCGGAATGGTCAGAACAAGAAACTGATGTTGTTCATTTGAATCAAGACAATTTTAAGACAATTACAAAGAAGAAAAAAGCTGCTCTCGTATTTTTCTATGCTCCATGTAAGACGAATGAAAAGAGAAAACTTTATTCAATTGAAAAAAAAACCATTTATATTAATTAATTAGGGTGTGGACATTGCAAAAACGCTAAACCTTTGTATACAAAAGCTGCAGCTACATTCAAAGATAATCCAAAAGTAGAAAACGAAGAAAAATATTCGAATTAATTCGATTTTCATTGAAATTAGGTTGCTTTCTGTGCTGTCGATTGTACACAAAGTCAATCATTATGCAGTGAATTCGATGTTAAAGGTTATCCAACAATAAAATACTTCAGTTTCGGCAAATTCGTATCCGATTATGAAGAGCAACGAACAGTAAATATCGCAAAGATTTCGTTCATTTAAAACTTAAATTCTATCAAGGAAGAAGCATTCACTGAATTCATGACCAATCCCGAAGAACAATCGAAAAAAGTCAAACCAACACCAGCACCTGTCGATCCAATCGAATTCTGGAAAGAATCAGCACCCGGTTACGAACATGTTCAAATGCTTAAATCGAGCACATTCGATTCAATTGTTAGTGCATCTCGAAAAGCACTCGTCATGTTCTATGCACCTTGGTGTGGCCATTGTAAACATGCTAAACCTGCATTTGCTGCAGTTGCCTCTCAACTTGCTTCCGAACATAAAGTAAATCTCGATGATTTCTCGATTATCAAGCAAACAAAAACAATTCTCTGATTTTCTTAGGACATTATTATTGGTGCAGTTGATACAACTGTTGAACGAGATTTAGGTACAAAATATAATATCAAAGGATTTCCAACATGTAAGTGAATTTTATTCGATAGAAATAATGTTTAATTTTGATTTTGTTTTTCTTCTTCTAGTTAAATACTTCGAGTATGTTTGATAATTACATAAGATTTTGATTGAATAGAAAACTTTTCGCATCTTTCTATTGAATAGAAATGGCCAAGTAGCCTCGGATTATAATGGTGGCAGAAGTGAAAATGATTTCTTACAGTTTCTAACGTAATTAAACAAATATCTTTCGAATTTATGTTAAAATCTGTTTCTTTTGCTTCTTTTAGTGGTTCAGCTGGAAAAGTTGAATTATAGAACAGACAAAGAACATAGACTTCTTTTTTTTTGTTATAAGTAGTTTTGGTTAACTATTTGTTTTGTTATTTATCATAGTTTAAAACTCTGTTTTTTCTTTCTTGATTACTATTTCTTTTACTGAGGGCATCTACTATTTATTGGGTCTGTTTTTAGATTTCTATAAATAGATATGAATACGGATAATCATCGATCGAACTGGAGTGTCGTTGGTTTTATGATTTCGTTTATTAACTTTTTTGTGATACTGTAAGACTAATTGAATGAATGGTTTTGAAAATTCGTTCGATTGATTTCTTTTGTTGTTGTTGTCTAGTATTCGATCGTTGCTTGATGTAAGTTGAAATTCTCATATAAGGTTAGATTTACAACAAAATAAATCAATTTTCATTTAGCCAACTTGGACAGGAAAAGATCGAATTGTCGATCCAAACGTTGATGATCAAGATGAAAGAAGTTCCATAGGTCGATTTGATGGGTAGAGATCATTGTTTTGTATCTTGAATAAGAAATTATTTTTTAAAATTTTTTAGACCACCTCCTAAACCACCGAGACTTCGCATGGGCCGATTTCGTATTCATGCCAATCAGTAAACTGATTTTCAAAATTTAATTTTATCATTTCAATTCACTCTAATAACGACTCATGTTTTTTTTGTAAATAAATCAATTTGGTAAATTTATTTTTCAGATCGAAATTTCATCATGGTCTACGTCGATAGTACCGGTAAATATATCTATCGTGCTACTTACATCTATTATAATACATTATTAATCATCAGATGAAAGATTATCTAAAAACATGCGAAGAGAATCAATTGTCAAAATGAGATTTGTCTCGGATTACTGTTCGATAGTCTCTTTCTTTTAGAAATACATTCGAGATTGAATATTTTTGAAAAGAATACGATTGAATTACGTGTTCTATTTAGGCGCAGTTCGTGATCGACGACCCATTTGGACGCCAAGTGGATTTTACCATTATCTTATCACATTGTTCAATTTTATCCTGTTACTGTAAGAAAATGTTTTGTTTTTCTCTGTTAATCATCTTCTGTTTTATTTTTTAAATTTAGTTTGCGTTCATTAGTCGATGTAAGTTAAAATCGACGTGATTTTCTTTGACAATAAAACCAAAATGAACTCGTTGTCTTTCAGCCAAATCTTACAAAATATGGTCGAAACGTCGAGCCAACTAATTACCGTCCCGGTGGTGGCGGCGGCGGCGGTGGTGGAGGTGGCGGTGGTCGATTCGATCGGTAAGAATTCTCATGTGATTTCTGCTGTAATTGTCCATATGTGCGGAAATAGTTGCGTGATAGAATATTCATGACAAATTTGACATCCATATTGTAATTATCTTTCATTTATTAATAAAATAACTTTCTGTTTTAGACCACCTGATGGACGACCACGTCGACGCATCGGTGGATTTGGTGGTACAGGCGGAGGTAATGATGATTGAATGATTTCTTTTTTTCCATTTGAATAACGTTTGTTTGCGTGAATAGGACCCGGTTGTGCACCTATGGGCGGTGGGTGAGGTTAAAGAACGATTTCTAGTTTTGGTTTCGATGACCTTCGAAAACTAGAAATCAATGACCTGACATTAATTTGAATAGATTCGTTTTTTTGTTCTATTTTAAATGATAATCTCGTACGAAAATCTGATGATGTATGAGTATTTGATTGTTCTCAAAATATGAATTTATTTAAATGATGTTCAAAAAAAAAATGTTTTTTTTCTGTTTGTTTGCTTATGTTTTGCAAAATTTCGGCCTTTTCTGTTTTTCTTATTCATATTTCTTGGATTGAATGTGTATATTTTGATAAATATATATCTCTATTCTCGTTGCATTTTGTATAAAGACAAGTCGAACGTGTGAATATTTTCTTTTCAATAGAACTCATGCGCATCTCCAGTTGTGCATCATCACTCATTCTCTCAAGTGTGTGATGATGATAGACAATCATACTGACTGTTCGGCTCACTCGTCAATGAAAACAGAAAGATGATTAGACAGGCAGAGAGAGTGAGTGAGTGAGAGAGAGAAAAAAGAAAATGATGTGATAGTGCCTACGCTGTTTCTCGTTCGTTCGTTTTTTCGGATAAAGTGAAACTGTTGTTGATGATGATGATAAGTGTCGTTGATGACTATAATGATAGAAAAAGAATAAGCTAGTCAATTTCTTTTCTTCCCTCATCTTCTTCTTTCTTCCTTTGCTACAAGATACAAGTCTTGTCGTTATTATTGTCATCAGCTTTCTTCTTTTTTTTTTTGAAAAGAATCGATGAATGTAATAACAAAATGTTGACGCGTGCACATAACAACACATATTTTGTGTTTTCCCTAATAGACCCATTGCCATCATTTCCAAGTCCAATTCTCTTGTCAAAATACTCGGTAGTATTGCTTTTACTCTTGCGTGCTGCTCTTTTTCCTCTCTTTCTTTTTCCTTCCTTCTTCTTCTTTTTTTTTTCCTTTTTTTCTTCTCTCTTCTTCATTTTCAGCATCTCATATTAACATCATTCTTTCTTGTTTAGTACGAGTTGATAGTATTGAGAAAAAAAAATTCGATTCACTCATCGTCCATTTTTTTATTGTTGCTGTTGCTGCATTCGGTGTATCGATCGAGCATCGCGAGCAAACTTGACGTCTTGTTTTGAGTATAAATATACACATATGTATTCTTATGAGAATATGATAGATATCAATCAATGTGCGCGTGCAACAGAGAAAGAAAACTCTATCCCGTGGTTTTCTTTTCTTTCAATCAACTAGTTATCTATCTAAAACATGTATGAAAACACTTTCGATGAGACCATTAACCGTAGACTAGTAAGCATCGACTTGTTTCTTTCCTCTTTTCAGGTCCGTTTTGGTGTGTGTGTGCGTGTACTGAGTACGCGTATAGGTCAATAATAATAATAATAATACAAAGAAGAAACAGAAAAGAAAAGAGAGAAGGAAAGAAAACGGCAAAAAGAACTGGTAACTAAACATGTTCTGCATCTATCTATCTGTCTATCTATTTTTGTATCGAAGAAGAACAAAAGATCGTCGATCGAGAGAGAGAAAAAAAGAGAGAGAGAGAGAAAGAAAGAAAAAGACAGAACAACATTACAGTCGACGCTGCGAGCGCATCATCATCCTTCATTCAGTTTGCTTATGTCTTGACGAGAAGCAGCAATAGTACTAGTTATATACGCGTTAATAAGAGCGGATGAGATTGATAAATCCATCTGTTAATTAGAAATTTCTTACGGAAGAGTAAGTTAATTTGATTTGGTATTGTTTCTTTACAAAATATATTGTCAATAGAACAAATAATCAGTGTTCTTTCCTCTCCAAATTAAGTTCGTCATCGTCTTCTTCTTCTTCTTTTATTGTTCATTTTGAGTAAATGCATGTGTCTATCATTTGATCTTTTATTATTGGTTGCTAAGAACTAAAAAATCGATATTTTTTTCATCATAGTGAACAAATCATTCTTCGAACTGGTTTTTTGAGATGGAAGAGAAAAGAAAAGAAAAGACGAGAATAAGGAAAAAAAGCATCCATGCGAGTGTATTTGTCATTCGACATCAATCATTAACACATGAAAAGTGAAGATGATTAGAGAAAAAGACCTTTTCTTCTTCTTCTTCTTCTTCGTCGTCGTCATCTTACTATAAAAATATTCTCAAATTTGCAAGCATAGAAAATGTTCTTCATTTTTATTTTCTTCTTCTATTTAATCATCTCATTTTGTGTCAGCAAAGAGATCGTGCTATGTGAAATTTGCAATCATATCACAGTCTTGCTTTGTTGACATGAACCAGACACATGCATGAAAAAAAACAATTTCAAGGTAGACCGAGAAGTTTTTTTTTGTTTGTTGTTGGCTTCTTTGCTTTTTAGTTAAACCGGGCGGATTCTATCAGTAAACAGTCTGTGAAATGTTGAGATTAAATCAAAGTCATATCACAGCCTGCTTGCTGATTTTACCCGTCGATGACTTCACAATGAACTTGTTCGATAATTCTTCTTGTTTAGCAAAAGGGCAACAACAATAATATATGAACTTGACATGATGATTTTGTTTTTCGTTTAATTATAAATCAACCGTGGCATTTATCGATTGTTTTTCTTCGCATATGTTCATCTGCTATTGATAAATGAACAAATGTGCATGAAAAGATGATTATCTTCTCTGATGTGCGTGTGTGTGCCTCTTTTTTTTGTATTTGCTATATTTCTGATCAGATAAAAAGAACAAGCCAAACTCTTATTGATTTCATCTCTTCTCTTCAATCGAGAAGAATACTAATATGAAAAAAAAACGAGAGAGAGAAAGAAAGAAATACATGAATTCGAACATGACTATTATTACATCCGGAAAAGAAGAAGGAGAGGATTGTACGACCTCTTTTTGGGTTCGATTTAATACGATGTTAATAAGTCGAACTATGGTATTTTATGGAAAATTTTGTAAAACTCTTACTTTTCGTGTTAATAAGAAGAGAAAAGACAAATGTTTGTCTCACGAATACTAACATCGATTGTTTTCAAAACGACTTCTCGTCGTTTTCTTTCATCTGTCACATCAACTGAAAAGACGATTGTTTCAGAAGACAAACCTGAATGGTTATGGAGCTACCTACGAAATCGGATAGGTTTTTCCGAATTAACCGACGAACAAAAACGACGTGTTATCGAAATCGGTAGAACACATTCATTCATTGATTGACAACTCGTGCTAATTATCCAATTTTTTTTTTAAAATAGAAGTTCAAACGTTTCGTGAAAGTGGCGAACGTATGCCTTTAGTCATTCCCGATGATCGTTGGTCGGAACTTATCAATTCAACAACACTCGAATCTCGTAAAAGTCTCTACGAGTAAAATAGACAAAAAACACTTTTTGTTTTTGCAAATTTCGAATACAGATAAAACAACAAGTTTAGATATCTCTTTCTCCGCGAAATGTATCGGAAACGTCGTGCCGAAAAAGTAGCTGCAAATACACTTCGTCGTATCGAAGCAGGTAAACGTCGTGAGGAATTGTTAGCTGCTGGTAAACCGCCGACGAACTATCCTGGTTATTCATCGATCTTTCGGCATCTTGGTCGACCAACTGAGAAATATCTTCGAGAACAACGAATTCTTTCAAGTGCACGTTTAAACGAACGAATCGTTATCGATTGTAGTTTCGAAGAAGAACATACTCGTCAACATTACGTTTTAAATCTTATTGATCAAGTTCAATATATTTTTGCTGAAGTCGAACGTTTTCATTCGCCATCATTTGTCTATCTTTGTAATCTGTCGCCAACCGGTCGATTACAAGCGGAATTCAATAGACGAGCACCTCTAGAAAGTCTTTGTGTTGAAGCAACACCTTCAAGTTATTTAGATTTATTTCCTAAAGAGAAATTAATTTATCTTTCGCCCGATTCAAATGTTGAAATGACAGAATTTGATCATGATGCTATCTATATTATTGGAGGCATTATTGATGTCGGTAGGATGAAGTTGTTTTGTTTTTGTTTGAGAAAATAATATTCGATTGATCGATTTTGTTAGGTGGAAAAAAACCATTGACAATTAATAAAGCTAAACGAGAGAATATTCGACATCAACGATTTCCTATTGATCGATATGTCAAGTAAAAGAAAAATAAAGAAATTCATATAGAATCAATTTGCTGCTTATAGATTCGGTGGTGGTAGTGGAAAAACATTGACATTGGATCAAGTTTATAACATATTAATGACTTTGAAACATACGGGATCATGGGTTGAAGCATTTAAATATATTCCGTAAGTGTTCAATAAAGAAGAAAATAAGAAAATAGTTTTTCTTTTCAATTTAGAGATCGAAAGATTATTGAACGATATGCCGAGAAATTACAAGAGAAAAAATCCGAATACGAACAGTATGGTCAATGGACACGTTTGAATACGAAAGTTTAGTTGAATGTGTTTTTGTTTGTTCAATAAAAAATAAAATCTTGAAATTAAGATGAATTTCAATAGATATCTACTTCGTATATTTCTCTCCCTTTTTTTTTCAAATATCATAATTAATGTTGACTTGTTGAAGAACACAATAGATAAGTGGTTTTTTTCTCGAAATGACTGACATTTCAATGTCATATGGTGAATTGCCCTTGAGCATATTATTCATATCTAAAATTTATAGTACGAGTGATTTTCGTTTATTTAGCACAGAAACATAATTTAAACAAATTTAACACGATGTTCTATGAGATCTTCCGGTCTTTTTCGTGCACGATTTGGACTTAATGTTCGAGCGGAATTTTCAGTTGGTATTGTTAATGTATTTGTTGGAAGAATTGGTGAATTTTCATGATTATCTAATGTTAATTGTTGACAGGATTGATTTGAATATGTCGGTTGGTCAGTTATACTTATCGACAGATCCGATGTTTGATGTTGATGATTATGATTTAAACATATTGGAATGTTTAAATGTGATGTATTTGCCATTGATTGAGATGTTGATCTTGTTCGAGTATCATTTGTACCATGAAGAATGGCCATAGTTGCCGAAGATTTTCGACGAGCTATTGCTGTCCATAGTTCTGAATCATTGGTTGAATAACGTCGTGATTGACGTCGACAGTAATCACTTGCTGGCGAATTAACTGATGCTGCGGTTCGATGTACACTTAAACCATCGGTCGGTGACAAGAATGGATAACGTCCACGACGAAAAAATATATAGAAAACCATTTCACGAAAACGTTGACCGAATGCAGCAAATAGAAAAAAATTAATAAAACCATTAAAGGCAATTAATAGATTTGCAAATGCATTGAAACGATGTAGTGAATTTTTATTAAGACATGGCGATAATTGAACTAGTAAATTAACAAATAAATTTAATGAACGACATAGCATAAATGTCAAAACAATCACAATCAACATTGTTGTTATACGGATATCGGCTTTCATTCGATGACCGAGACGTTTTTTCTTTTGTTTAATTAATAGTAATTGATGTATCATACTTCCATTGCATAATGTCAATAATGTGAATGGAATCACGAATGTTATTGGAACATTTAAATAGAAACGATAGATCGAAAGATAGATTGCATTTGAACCAAGATTTGTATATGCTAATTCAGCAAGTGTCTCTTCATTACTCGTATCCGACTGTTCAAATGTCTCATTCAATGTCAAATTACTCATTATCGATGGATAATATGTTTTAATAGTTCGTATTGTTGTACGATATTCAAACCAATGTGGTAAAATATAAATATTAACAAGTATGAAAACAAGAAAAACTAAACGTACGGCCATTTTTCTTGTACGAAGTCTTTCGGCAATTAATGGCCAACAAATAAGAAAATATCGATCACCACTAACAAGAACAGTTAAATATGTACTACAAAGTAGAAGCATTGATAATAGTGGTGTTGTTATAGGTGCAACATGTGCATAGAATTGTTCGTAATGATTCGCTAATAATGCATTACGATTAATTAGATCCGGTTGATGTAAATATGCAAGTAATTCAGTATATGATGCTAAAATAGAAGTAAAGAATTTTGTTTGAGTAGTTTTTTTTCTATTTTTGCAATTTACCTATTGACTTCAATGAATAGTTAATCAATAGTCCAGCTAGAAGAAATACATTGCAAGCTGATAACGCCATGAGATAGACATGAGTCGAACTGTTTCGCATACGTGGGTGAAGAAGAACAATAACTGTAAATGTATTGGTAATCATACCTGAATAGATCAAAGAAATGAAAGATAAAGAGAGCGAAAACAAAAAGAAATCTCGTAATTACCAAATACACAAAATATCAGTGTTAACCATCCGCTAACAATATATTTAATCGAAACAGTATTTGAATCGATCGTATTCGTTTCAGCTGAACAATTAAGCGTCATTAATTTTCATTGACAGCTACAAGTGAAAATAGTAATTATTATAATAATAAGCTAAATCAATCTAAAATCACAATTGAACTTTCAATAATAGTTATTTTTTATGTTTCTATGGAATAAGAATAAGACGATGAAATTAATTAATCATGTTGTTATTTCAAATCAAGGCATTACATTTCTTAATTGGACACATGAACAAAGCATTAGATCCGTTTAAACAAAGCTGAACAAGTGTTCGATGTTAGAAAAGATATTATATTTATGAGCGTTGCAACGAGCGATCTTGTTTTGTTGAAAGAAAAAAAAAGAGAGAAAAAAAGAAAGAAAGAAAGAAGAAGGAGAAGCAGGAAACTTGTTGTCATAATCATCTTCTTTAGTGTTTTTCTCTGTTTGAAACAAAAAAAAAGAAAAATAGAAAATAGTAGGGCTAAATCGGATGACACGACAATATGTAATTTAGTTAACTTTTCTGCTTCTGTTCTCGCTATGACAGTTCTTATTGCTGTGAATTTCTTTGCCACATTCATTATTTTTCGATTACCAAAAAAATATTATGCTATATACTATTCATTTTATCTTACAAATAACAATAAAAATCATCTACTAATGATCACAGTGCTTTTTTTTTGTGTCTCAAAATTGATTCTCAAACTTAGTTCATTAAGTGGAAATCGAGCATAATCTTAATATACTTATGTTTCTTATTTCCTAGATAAAAAAAAGAACTGAGACGGTGAGGAAGCACGCAGAAGAATATATACTTTGACAAACTAATTCGAAATAACTCCAGCTTAATAAGACAGCTCATCTCTTGTCAATGATTTACCTGCATACTTCTGTAAAATACATCAAAGAATATTCTTCCTATTATTCATAATGCATAGCTGGAAACTTGAATGAATAAGATAGCAGTCACTTCCATCTTATATTTATATATGTGTGTGTGTATGTGTTCTTTAAGTAAAGAGAATAACGAAGACTAAGAACCGAATAAAAACAAAGAAAAAGAAAAGGCGTATAAAGAGAAAACAGGAAATTTTTCTCCTTCCTTATTTGTATAAGTTAAGACAATAAAAAAACGATGTTCGATTGATTATTTGCTTCTTGACAACAAATATTCTTTTTTAAGTAGAAAATCTCGATTCACCATTCAAAAGAAGACAACATTTGCTTTTTATGTTTTTCATCTCATTAGAAATTAACGCCAGTAATCATGCATTGTCAATGAAACCTTCATGGGGAGTAGGATTACGCTTGAAGATCAATGAATATGCAACTGAATTCCAATGAATGACTCATTAGTAGAAAAAAAAATATGAGAATCTCGAAAGATGATAGTCTCTTCTCATTGTGTCAGAAGAAGAAGAAGAAATTATTTCTATTCTTGAGTTCTCGTTTTTACTCGAGATAAATATAGAAATCTACTGAGATAATAAAATCAAAAGTGAGAAAATAGTTCGCATATAGCTATCAGCTAAAAAAAGAAAACTGTCGTCAGTTTTACGTAAAGACAAAGAAAATATTTTTAATTTAATTTTAGCCTTTTTCTTATTATTTTCTTAGGAAACGCGTTTGATTTTACATAAATTATATAACGAGAAGAGAATGACAATGAATGAATCCATGAAGCTAAACAGTTCGTGACCGCTCTCAGAGATTGTTATGAATTAGTAATTTGAACGAATACTCGTTGGGGAATAAGAAGAAAGCAGTAAACTCGAGATTTATTGGGAGAGATGGTGTCAGGATATTGATCGAGTAACATGCAACATACCATCGAACAAGACAAAATTAGAAGAAAATCAAGAGATAGACGAAAAAAGGAAAAAAGACCTTGACAAAATATTTTTTGGTCAAAAATAGATCGATTACGAGTTATAACGAACAATATGTAGGCGGATGTGTGTTCATCAGCAATAAAAACGTTATGATAATTAACGTACTTGGGTGGAGTTAATGTCTTTATCTGTCGTTTGTCGTCAGTCATCTATATATAAGATGATTATGATTGCTGCTGTGTCGTTACTGATGTTGTTGTCTTCTTTTAACTATCGGCTACGAGATTTTTTTCTTGCAAAAGATTTCATTCAACACAACGATTAGCATACTTACGCTACTACGGTCGCACAGTAAATTGTACTTAATAAAAATAGAAATTTACTCGAAGTTTTAATGTTTTGAAAATTAGTAGAAAATACTTGATAAACTATATAATTGCCCAATGAATCATTGATAATTCTATTTGATATTAACTATCAACAGATTGATTTGAGATAACATCATAAATAGATTAATCATTACCATCGAGTTTCTACTCTCAAGAAAACAGTCAACATTCATCGAGTTATTGTTAGATAGAGTGATTTGTTTCACAAGATGATGCCATTTCGCAGCTATGAATGCTTATACTTAACCGCGGAGAAGCAATCATAATGATGCTGATGATGTGTATGTGCCATTATTCATAAGCAAATAATAATCGATGACAAAATACACGAGAATAGGTCGGTGAGAGTGTGAAAGAAACGGAAAATAAATAAAAAAAAATGCAGAATCGATATCTATTCGATAGCAATAAGAAAAAATGCATAGTGAAAAAGAAGAAAAAAAAACGCATGCACATTATTTGTTATGACGGACTAGTATGGTTCAATAGCACTACGTTGTTCTGTCGACTTAAGAGACTATAAGAATGGCGTTAAGTGTTCCTATATAACTGCATGGGTAACTATGATTTTGTCGAAATGTAGATATATTTAGTATTCAGGAAAAGAAAACAGGAAGAAAACGTTAGAAAAAAGAATCCTATATCGGAATATACGTATAAAAGTCATTTATATAGCTAAAAGCGTATGTAAAAAGATCGTTCACAGATGGTTTAATTGGCAAATGAATAGTTCATAAGAAAAAAAGCAACAAAAAAAAATGATGATTTTTCTCTCTCGAAAAAAAACAACAACAACAAATATTTCTGTTTGCAGTTAATGAAGAATCAAAACAAGATATGAACTAACAGAACATCCCCGACTATGATGTAGATTTTCTATTAAGAAAAATTGCTGATATCTGAGATGTTTACAGCAGGTTGTCAGTAATATGAGATATAGTTAAAGAAAACATGACAAAAACTAACAACAACAGCAACAAATAGTGATTCGAAGATATTTCCATAATTTCTATCGCTTCGATCGGATCCGATCCGATGCATGAGCAATCATTTTAAATTACTTTCGAACGTGTTTAATGATGTAAAGCCGGAAGAAAGAAGAAGGAGAAAAAAAGAAATGCTTTCTTGTCATTCTACTTGACACCAGTCGGAATCGAGTGATCCAATATCGATTTTTATTAATGCATTGACATACATATCCAGTTCTCTTTCTCTCTCTCTGTCTTTTTTCCTTGAAGTATTATCTTTCTTCTTCTTTTTTTTCGAGAAAAACAGAGTACTCGATCAGTTATGCATCAGGGAAAATACGTGATATTATTGAAGCGTAACGAAAATCTGTGCTTTGCTTGACGATGAATTGAATAATCGAAGATTGTGTCCAAATAAGCATAAATTAATATGACATATTCTTCTTACTGACATCTTCACTAATCTGAATACAAAAAAAAAGAACGACGAGGAGGAGAAGAAGAAAAAAATAACCGACTAAATCTTAAACTAGGATCAAGCTTAAAGCCGTTTATTTATTGAACATCTGCTTATCTTTGATTTTTCACTTGATTTCAATAAAACCATACGTTACTTATGATGATTTATTTCTTTTGTTGCATGATAACAATCGTAAGCGGCTGATATTATGGTTGAACTTACGTAGATCTCTTCTGGCAATATTTCTTGTTCGATAGACTCAGTTGGTTGAGAAAGAAACAGATTATTGACAATATTTCATAAACATTGACCGAGAAAAGAGACAAGTCTTTTGATTAATGCCGAATAGAAAGAAGTTGATGAAATAATCAAATGAATATGAACTATCTCAGATGACTTTTCTGAACCAAACAAATTATTGTAATCACTATCATCAAAGATAATTCTATCATAAAAATTTCATCAATCTCGTTAATCTTTCAATGTAGATTATTAGATACTAATCGATATCTCATGAGAACTATCAAAATAATACTATTTCCCATTGGTTAGATTTTCACAGAATTTGATCCTACGAATAAATCACATTTTCAAAATAAAATATATTTTTAAAAATATAACAAACAAATTAATCTTCACACATAATCAAATATTCGTACTTGGAATTAGGGAATTATTCATTTTTTATTGCTTATAAAAGCAAATAACTTGAAACTTAGAAGTCAATCAATGATGCATGAATAATGTCGTTATTCTCGTTTAATATTTCATATAATTACAATCGAAAATTACTATATTGAGCACATATTAGATTCGAGTGGAAGATTTTCAGAGGATATGACGGCCTTCGTTTTTTTTTGACTGAAAGAACGATCGATTGAAATTCGTTTGACTTTCCTATCTTTTTCGTTCTGTACAAATGATGCAATTACACTTATGAATGGCTACGACCGACGACGTAATTATTCTTACGAAATACTTTTCTCTCGTTGTCTCTATATCTATATAAGTCTTGTAAAAATCAAGTTTTGCACAGAATTTTCTTCAGTTATCTAACAGTGAGCGTATCTTCTCACACCTTTTTCTTTCCTTTATATAAAAACAAAATGACTGTTGATTTTTCTCATGTGCCACGTCAATATAATAAAGTTTATAACATCTATTATCAACCCATCATGTCACTACGTGTCTAGTTTGCACAACAGCAACCTTTTTCTTCTATGTTGTTGGGTTTTTTCTGTTGTCTCTCCTCTCCTGAGTCATGTCGTCGACATTGCTGACGTGTATTATGTTTTTCTTCCTTTCTCTCTATTCGGGTAACTAAACGAACAAATAATGACGCATGGAAAAAGGCTAAAATGAAAGGAGAACGAAGGAGAAAAGAAAAATCATGACTCAGTATTTGCAAGCGATGGTGCAATATCTTTACATGTAATTTCGAAATTCAGAAGAAAACGAGAGAAAACGAGAGAAAAGAGAGACGGAGATCGACGAATGTATATAAGCACAATGCAAATTTCGACATTACTACTTTTTTACATTGATCACCGTCTACTCACACGCACACACGCTCTCTCAAGTTATCAAGAAATTGTCTTCGGCTAATCCTCCGGCAACCAGTACAGTGAAGGTCCATATTTATACTCACAATCGAATCGTACCTGCAACACTAGCCCTGTCTAGTACAAAGAAACCAGAACAAGGAACTACAACGGCTTATTCACCCTTCTCTTTATTCGAAGAAACAAATCAATCAACATGTACAACACTGAATATACCACAAAGCCTATTCAACCAGGAGCAGATGGATCATTTGCTATTCCCGTCGAACTTAGCTGCGTCTTCAAACTCGGTAAGAATGATGATCATGACGATCAATTCATTAAACAAGAGCCCATAGACGAGTTAGAGACAGATCATACATATAAAAAACAAGCTCAGGATATCACATTGACATCGGCAGCATATCATGCAGCCATTGAAAGTATTAAGAATCGATTAAAACTCTCATCTTCACTTCAGGTACACAGCTCCGACGGGTCACTTATAAGTGTCTTTAATAGCGAAGCTGTTCCTACAACATCGTCGACTTATACAAATCTTGAACCATCAATTGAATTACCTGTCGGCGATACAGATTTCATTCAACAATTTCTTGACAATACTGACCTCTCGACATTACCGGATAACTTTGATTTCGAAACTGACTTATTCTCTGAACTTACTGCAGACAACCTATTTAAATCTGATTCTGAACCCATGATTCAAGAACTTACTAACGTTTCCATGGACACAGTCCAACAATATTCGGATGAATATACTTCATCTCTCCCAACGCTCTCGCACAATGAAGAAACATCAATTTCATCGGTTAGTTCTCATCAATCGGACGAACAAGAACGTGATGATGTCAATCGACGTGGCTTGAAAAAAGGTGGTGGACCTGTACGAAAAATGGCTCGTTTCGGTAACAAACAAGTAATTAAATATTCAAATGAATATCATGATCGACGAATTAAAAACAATGAAGCCGTAAAAAAGAGTCGTATGAAAGCGAAAGAAAAACAAAAAGAATCCGATGGTCAAATGACTCGATTAACGGAAGAAAATCGTCTCTTGAGCGATCGTGTCGATCTCTTGATGAAGGAATTACAGGTGTTACGATCACTTTACAAAGAGCTCAAACAAGATTTACCTAGTGAATCTTCGCAAGCTCTTAGCAACACACATTGAACGATGCAACAAAAACATTCTTCAATGGTTTTAATCAATCGTCTTTTTCCGACTTTTTCAACAAAAAAAAAGTTCGTGATTTAAGATAGAATAGATAGAAATAGTTTTGCCGATTTGAGAAACATAATCATGAAAAACAAAAAAAAATCTTTTCTTTTTCTGTTAAAAAACATGTTTCGAACATGTTCGTAATTTTATTGTAAAACAAAACAGATCAAAGAGAAAAACGTGCGTACGAGTTACTTAAAAATTACTTCTTCTTTTTATTGTTTCGTCATTGTATTTTCTTGCTTTTCATCAATGTAATAAATACATATATCAAGAAAAAAATATTTACAAAAAAAACGAACAAATTAGTTTATCTTTTTTTTCCTTCGTAAAAAAACAATTCTTCATCAACTTTTTACTTTTCTTGCTCGAGTGACTAAACGAGTCCTCTATAGAGTTCGTACTCTTCACGAATCATTTGCCATTGGCACACTTGTCCTCATCCAATAATAGAATATTATTCATTTTTTTTCTTCATTCATAGTAATTTCATAATAGTAATTTCTTGTCGTTGTTGTTGTTGTTGTTCTTATTATTTATTTCCATATTTTTCTTATTTTTTTGACAGATTTATTTCGTTTTGTTTCTTTATTTCATTCAAGATGAATACGAACGAAAATAAAAAAGACGATTTATCAAAAAGTAAATTAGCTCGTTTTGGAAATAAGAAAGTTATCAAATATTCGGATGAATATCATCAACAACGTTTGAAAAATAATGAATCTGTTAAAAATAGTCGAATAAAAGCCAAGCAAAAACAAAAAGAAACCGAAGTTCGAATGAATAAATTAGCCGAAGAGAATCGTGCTTTGAACGAACGTGTCGATACATTAATGAAAGAATTACAAGTTCTTCGTTCGTTGTACAAAGAACTCGGACAAGATTTACCGTCGGATGCTGTTCAAGCTCTCAAACAAATCAATATCTGTTAGTTAATCTGCGCGATACATAAGCCGTTGTCTTAACCATCGAGTGAGAGAAGTTTTCCCTTTGATTGATCAAACTGCAATTGATTCCATACGGTTTCATTTTTATATCTTCGTTTTTCGTCTATTTTTTTTCGAAAAAAAGTTAAACAAAAATTTTTTATTTTGTTTTGCTTCTCTATTTTTATTTTGCTTTGTCTACTGACGTGTATATATAGTGTGTTTTAAAAGAGAAAAACAAATGAAATATATTTACGTGTTTATAAATGAAAACGGCTTGACGATGTACGACCACGCTGTATATATTTACGTATATCGAATATTTTTTTGTGCACTACGAAAAAACCGACTCATTAAGACAGAAAAGTATGTACGTCATGTGATAGTGCGTAAGACACAATATAAATTAACGTTTGAATAAAACGCCGGACGTAGGCAGAGTATTTGAATTACGCAGAAAAAAAATATATAAACGCATGTCGGGTCGTTAATAGTTTTATATATATATTTTTTTTATCATCAGGTTAGTATGTCAGTTATATATAGAAACATAAATCTTAAGCAAATTATTTTGAACTGTGTTCTGTGTTTGGTTACCTTGACTAATTCGTTTGAATTTATTTGTTTGTTTTCTCATTCTGTTCTATTCGATTTTCTTTCTTTTTTTTTGTTGTTGAATATAATGATTCCATTTCGACAATATATTTTTCTCGCTTTATTTATCTATCTATTAACACTTGTTCTTAGTTGTTTAATATATTTTCTTTTAATATTTCTAGAAAAATCTAATCCTTTACTAACATTTTATATTTATGAATTCAATGATTTCATACTAAGCGCTTTCGAACAATATTCTCGACCATTACGTTTTATTCTACCTAATCGAACTAATGATGAATATTATATCATATTAATTAATTTTATTCTTTCGATATTTGCTTGTATCTATGCATATTTATTTTGTAAGTACCAATAACAAAAATAGAACGAACAAAAAAAAAATACGAGACTTTCTCGTTTGCGTGATGAAATCAACGTATTAGACATTTAGATCTCATACGTCCGGATCTGTTCTCAGATGCGACGTTGATTTCGAGTCCGAATACAGCTTATTTACAATGGTTAGATATTCAACGACGTCGATTTCAAGAAATTCGTAGACCTGCATGAAATGAAAGCTAATGATGCGAAATCAAAAAGCAACTCGATTGATTTCTGTTTTTCTTTTTCTTCCATTCGATTGCATTCGATCACCTTGAGTGTATCTCCTGTGTATTAGTTGCATTCGAATGGCAATAGAAACTAATCATTCTTTTTCATATAGAGAGAAAAAAAAACTTTATTTGGACGATAGAACGTTTTTACCTACGTTGGATATGTGAGACAAAAAAGAAAAATGTCAGTAATTCTTGTTGAATATGACGTAGGCATTTTGATAAAGTACCGAATAAGCGTTTTTCCTTTTCGTTATCTTATCCTTGAATTCGAATATATGAAAAAGTAAATATTTTTGTTAGTTAATGCTTTTAAAAGAACGTACTCATTTCATATAAAAATGATCTAGATTATTTTGTCAAGTTGAAAGTAAAACAATTTCAATTTCTTCATTCATTTTTTCAAAAAGAAAAACGAAAAAAAAAAGATAAATTTTCTCTATATTCTCCATTTTAAATAACACTTGAGTAGATAAAGAAACAAACAAAGGAGTGCATATATAAATCTGTATAACTACATGATGAATATTAGGTGCTGTAAGATCTTTCTTTCTTATTTGTAGTTAATTTTGTATCTCACTGATAAAGAAAGTAGAAGTGAGAAAGAGGAACGTATTGCACAGCTCTTGTTGTTATCTTTTTCGTAGATGCATAAAAGGAATTTTTTTGTAATATTTATTCAAACAACAAACACAGAAATATTTGACGAAGACTCTTCTCTCTACTTTTTTTTCTTCTTACTCAGTGCAATTCATTGTTGTTTTGTTTTGAATAGCAGAGAAATTTTATTTTAGAATTGTTTTTTGTTTTCAAGTAGATTATATGGCGTCGTTTTTAGTCAGTGCAATAATAACTGGAGTTGTTCTCCTGTTCACTTATGTGCTCAATTCATCGACGAAAATTCTTAAAATTATTTTTACTAAACCATTAAGACGAAAAGGTGCTGTTGAAATCGATTCAAAAGAGCACATATATGCTCATCCTGATCATGCCGATGGTTTACAAGATTTCTCTTCGCTCGGCGTACAATCATTATACGATGTTGTCGAACATGGTGTCAAAGCTGGCGGTGATCGTCCGCAATTTTCCTACCGAAATTCTTCCGAAGAAAAATTCAAATCATACTCATATAAGTATGAAATTTTGAAAAACAAACAAAGAATTCTTGTTTTTTTTTTCTATAGCGAAGTATATCAAATAATCAAAGAAACCGGCAGTGGTATCGCTAGTCTTGGCTTTTCGCCATCGAACGAAACATTGGTCGGTATTTATGGCACGGCATCAGTTAATTATGCATTGGCATTGTATTCCTGTTGGCCATATTCAATGGTACCAATGGGTATCTATGATTCACTCGGTCGAGATGGTGTTCGATTTATTATTCGACATGCTGAAGTTGAAATTATCTTAGCTGATGACGTCACTCGAGTGCAAAATTTAATCGATTGGAAAGATGATTCGAATAAATTGAAAATCATCGTTACATTTGTTAAACCAACTCAGGAATTAATTGACGCTGCAACAGCCAAAGATCTTCAATTGATGACCTATGATGAATTAAGAGAAAGAGGTCGAAACAATATCATTGATTTTGTTAAACCAAGTCCAAAAGATCGAGCTCTTATTATGTACACAAGTGGTAGTACAGGCGAACCGAAAGGTAAATTGAAAATAAACGAAAATGTTGTTTTTAATATGAATTTTGAATGTTTTTAGGGTGCATTTTAACTCATGAAAATTTCCTCTGCGCAATGTTCGGTTGTGCTAAAGCCATCGATTTAGATTCACTTGCAATTAACGAAGTTCCTCGTGCATTAAATTTTCTCCCCATGGCTCATATGTTCGGCCTTGGAACCGTTGTTTCAATTACATATCTTGGCGGTGAAGTCGGCTTCTGGCAAGGTAAAGTAGATAAATTACTAGATGATTTCCGTGATTTTCGTCCAACAATGCTTTCAATGGTTCCACGTTTATTAAATCGTTTATATGATACGGTTCGAAATCGAGTTCGTAAACAGGGTTTATTCGGTCGAATTCTTTTTCGAACGGCTGTTCAAAGTAAATTAGCATTAATGAGACGAGGTGATTTTGCTCAAGATACAATCTGGGATAAACTTATATTCGATAAAGTTCGTCAACAATTTGGCGGACAAGTTCGTCGTGTGATATCATCGAGTGCACCACTATCAGCTGAAGTCTGTGAATTTAGTCGTGCAGCATTTTCATGTTCATTAATCGAAGCTTACGGACAAACCGAATGTGTTATTGGCTGTTGGCAAACATTAGAAGATATTGATTCAGGTGAAACAGGCGTGCCAACCTCGTTCAATCATATTAAACTAGTTGATGTACCGGAAAAAGAATATTTCGCTCGAAATCGTACAGGAGAAATATGCATTCGTAGTCGAGCTGTATTTAGTGGCTATTTGAAAGATGAAGAAAAAACTAAAGAAACTATTGACGAAGAAGGCTGGTTACATACAGGTGATATTGGCAAATGGACCGAACATAATACATTGAGAATTATCGATCGAAAGAAAAATATGTACAAAGTATGTCGTCGATTGATCGATTATTCGAAATGAGTTGTTTGTTTTTTTTTCTTTGAAATTATTTTAGTTAAGCCAAGGTGAATATATAGCTCCGGAAAAAATCGAAGATGTCTATACACGTAGTTTATTTGTTTCTCAAGTATTTGTATACGGTGATTCGTTAAAACATTTTCCTGTTGCCATTGTCGTGCTTGATGATGCACATATGAAAAAATGGAGCGAAGAAGAAGCTAATCGAGCTATTATTAATAATCCAGAACGATTGAAAAAAGTTGTTTTAGAAGATATGACACACGAAGGTAAAAAACGTGATTTAATGTCCTATGAACAAGTTAAAGTTATTGAATTTATTGATGAACCATTTACAATCGAAAATGGTTTGTTAACGCCAACATTCAAAAGTCGACGATTTGCCGTCGAAAAGAAATACAAAGACCTTTTACTCAGTTTATACACGCGAATTGATGCATAAGAGATATTTTGTGTTTTCTTTCTTTTCTTTTTGTTCTTTCGTAACTCTTTTTTAAATGTATTAGTACATGTGTGTAAAACCTGGCATTTTTCTTTTTTTTTTGTGTACGTTGTTTTTCTTTCCTTAATTATTTATTTTATATAAAAATCGATAGGTTTTTCATATAACCTTCTTTTATTGAATCAGGAGACTCTTCAATTTCTAACTGGAAATTAGAACGGAAAAACAAAGGAGAAGATTGTTCGATTTCCGCTTCACTGACACGTATATGACAATATTCATCACCCATTGTTAATAAATAATCGGAAATATTTATGTGAATCTATTTTCATGCTCGATGTGACTGTTAGCGAGTGAAAAATGTGACAAAAACATGACATAGTTTAGTCAATGCTCAACTTAGTGCTCTAGTTGAATACACAAGAAAAGAAATGACCTAGTATTATTGTTGTTTGGATGTTTTTTTTATTATTATTTTAAGACAGTGGGTGTGAAACGAAGAAACTTTCGTTTGCTTGTATTTTTCTTTCTTTTTTTCTCTCGCTCTCTTGCATTCTTATCCATTGATATACAGTAGCAAAAAAAAGATGAAGAAGAAGATAATGATGATGAAACTGTTTGTTGGATCAGTGATTATGCAGTAAACATTTTGTTGTTCTTATTTTAATCATATTATTTATAAACAGATAAAGATTGAAAGAGAGAGAAAGAAAGAAAGAGAGAGAGAGAGAATAATAGACAATATTAAAATCTCGTTGTCTTCCTATTTAAACTGGTGACCAATAATCTGAAATAGAGAGAGAGAAAATGAGATATTGAATTGAGGTTTCAATCGGATGCGCTTACTGGCAAGTTGCATACCGCCGAGAGCATCGATGGCATCAGATGATTTTGATTGTTCTTCAGCTGCTTGTTGACTCAAGGATGTGAGCATTGCTTGAAATTCATCTTGATCAAGCATACGAAATCGTTTGAGACGGTTTTCTAAAATTGCTTTGATACGTTTCGCATTACGAAGTTGTTGTTTGTTTGATCCTGTTGATTGAAAAAGATTCGATGAAAAATTTTTAGAATGTGAAAATTTTCGAAAATGTTTTTTCCTAGGTGCAGAAGAAAATTCGAAGCGATTAATCAAACGTGACGGTTGATTAATCGTCGAGTGCAATGAACTTCTAATTACATTCGCACCCGTATGATCATTGTTGTCGAATAAACTTGACGCATCATCATTGGTTTTAACCATATCAACATCGGCTTCCAAAGTCTATGAAAACAAAAGAACTAGACTTAAGTACATATTTTTAAGAGAGATTGCTTCCTGAATGAGCGAAGAAAAATACGATCGGTCTGAGTTTAGTCTTTGACTTGAAGGCATCTATGTCTGATTATGAATTTTTCTATTACGTACATTCTAAATGTGGCATCACACAATTTCTCAGGAGAACATAGAAATAGACTGTTTTCTGCATAATTACTAACTGTCACAGGTGATTAACAAGAAGAACAAGTAGTGCATTAGATTAATATTGTTTTTTTCTTCTCGAGAAAAAAAAACTGAAATCTCTACCGGTAAAGCATCAGCAATTGAAGCTTGACAAACGAGATTGATAAATAAGCATAAAACACTGACGGACAATGTTATTTTCATGAATCCACCGAGCATTGTTTCTTTCTTTTTTGTGTTGAACTTTGATTTCTAATATTGGGTTAAATTGAATAATAATCTAAAAATGAATTTCGTTATCCATTAATGTCTTCCAATAGAAAAGCTAGTTAAATGCCTTTGGGCCTGTTATTTCTTTTCGAAACTATCCGAAAAGAAACAGAGAAAACATTCAATGCCTATTAAAAAGAAATGCTAACACTGTAATAATAACGATGATGGAACAGCATCCGGAGACTACCCTCGCGGCTTTATGGTTTCGTGACATGAGCTTAAAACTTACAATCTTCTTTCTTTTTTAGTGTGCATGTTATATGCAAACATGATTTAGCTTTTTCTATTGGATATATACGTGTATATATAATAGATCCATATCGATGAAAAAGAAAATTTACTTAACAAAAGAATGTCGAATTTGTCTTATCTATTGTTTCAAAAGATTTTGTCAATAATTTATTCCATATATGCGAGATAAGAATCTGTTTTGCGTTGGTTTTCAATATAAAAACTAAAGATCAATCAGTGACGTCGAAGGAAAAACTCGATTAATATGCACTTAATTGAACGAGGCAGAGGGAGGTGAAGAGAATAGATGAGAAACGATGATAGTTTTCATTATGTATCTTTATTATCAGACAAGTAGAAAAAAAAGATAATGGCAATGACTCTTCGATTATCATTCAAAAACAAAAATCTTAAACTTTCAGAGAATCTATTTGATAGCTCTACCTTAAAAGGAATTAGGTTAATGCGTGCGTGAGCATTAGGATTACCAGATTTTTGAATATCAATAGATTGGGCTTAATTAGCTATTGTTCTAATAGACTATACTAAAAATAATTGATCATTAAAATGAAATGACTTTGAAGTCATATATGATTTTGAGGAGAAAAATCTCTAAAAATAAATATTGGCTCTATCTATCAACTTTCAACAAAATATTTTCTTTGTTAATGAAAAAAAACTTCTATTGTCTACCTGTCTATATACAAGAATTTTCTATTCTAATATTTGTTATGTACACATGTAATTTATTAGTTCGCTTAGCTATATCATAATCAAAGTAACAAGATCTACTTATTTTTTTATATAGACTTACAACCTTTCTTCGAGATTTTTTTGCATTTTCTTATTTATCGCCCCCAAAAATTGTAACTCTCTTCCTCTCTCTTGTTTTTCTCTCTTCTCTTTCTTATTTTCTTCCTCTCTCTCTCTCTCTCTGTTTCTTATTTTTGCACTCCGCTATTTTTATTTAACATGGTGAAATAGAGTGAAAATAGTTTTCCAACAAAAGCAGAATCGACATACCCAGAGATCTTTTTTCTCTGTCTAATCAACAGTATGAAACAGCTTGATCGAGTATCGGCTAAACGAAGAAGAAAGAAAAAAAAGGACAAATAGAGCTCTTTGCATTTTTTTTTAAGTAGTTTCTTACATCGGAAAGCATTTCAATATAGCTAAAAACCTCGTATATCGAGGTTTATTTTCATGACATTTAAACAAGCATATAGAGACAAAATCCCTAATAACGACGGAAATTTTTCACATTTCAGTGCTAACTCTATTAAATCACTAAAACAAGAGAGAATTAATTTCTTTGTTCACGTTGCAGATCCTCATGTTCACCGCTTTCCAACGGTATGTCGAAATCCAATTTCTGACATTCCGTTCTGGAGAAATCAGCGGTAAGAAATGGAGTAGTCCGAGTGTCGTTATCAGGTACCTCTTCCTGAATAACGACGCTAAGCCAAATTATGAACCCTAATAACGACGCTCAATGCATTTTTGTATGGAAATTGATTTTTGAACAGAAAACTTGTTTTTTGCAGCGTTCTATTGGAAAAACCTCATAGATGTCTTGGACAATTTTGTAGAGCAGATGAAACTCTACCAGAATCCATCGGTTCATGATGACCTCAACATGTCTTCCTAAATTTCTTGAGATAACAAAGAGATGGACCAAAACTTCGAAAATAAAAGTAACCCAAATAACGACGCCCAGCCATTTTTTTCCCTAATAACGACGACCCAGCTAATTGTTGACCCTAATAGCGACGGGACGTAGATTTTTGCTTGCTGAAAAATTCCAAGCCATTTTTAGACCCTAATTCCGACGCTAACCAATTTTGAACCCAAATAACGACGCCAAGCTATTTTGAACCCAAATAACGACGACAAGCTAATTTGAAACCCAAATAACGACGACAAGCTAATTTGAAACCCAAATAACGACGACAAGCGAAATTATTCTTTCAAGTTAAGATAATAAGCTTTTCTTCTTAAAAGACGTATGAACTATTCATAACTAATATCGATAAATGATTTTCTCATCAAAATCATATTTATTCCCTATCTACATTTTCAATCAAAAATTAACTGAAGAGATTGTAGTTGTACATATGTATGTCTTTCATTTGAACAGAATAATTTCGCTTGTCGTCGTTATTTGGGTTTCAAATTAGCTTGGCGTCGTTATTAGGGTTCAAAATTAGTTAGCGTCGGAATTAGGGTTTCAAATTAGCTTGTCGTCGCTATTTGGGTTTCAAAATAGCTTGGCGTCGTTATTAGGGTT
>Ga0209960_1000358_pt1 | contig 106514 bp, 97 predicted proteins | sample ThiBiot_500_plan_2_FD_183947 | JGI IMG/M metagenome (GOLD analysis project Ga0209960, IMG submission 183947) | Wastewater bioreactor microbial communities from Cape Town, South Africa - Thiocy_expt_500_plan (SPAdes) | ecosystem: Engineered > Bioreactor > Thiocyanate-remediating >... | reverse complement strand
CAGGCAGCCCGGCATGACCCTCCCGATCGATCCGTCCCGCACGGCACTGCCGCCCGTGGCCCAATTCCTGGCCGAGGCGGCGCTGCAGCGGCAGACGGCGTTGCTAGGGCTGGACAAACCCAAATCTGCTGCACCCGCACCGCTGCCCACCGCAGACCCCAGCGCGCCGCCGCCCTCGGTCACCTCACCCAGCCCGCCCGGCGGGCCGCTGCCCACACCAGCGGACCAGGCCAGCATCTCGCCCCAGGCGCGCGAACAGCTGGCGGCGGGCTTTGACCCGCGCAGGGCGGGCGGGGCCGATGGCAATTGGCCGGGCACAAGGGGCGAGGGCGCCGGGCGGGCTGCGTCAGCGGGGGCTTCGGCGCTGCTGCCGCGTGGCGCCCCCACGACTGCGCCCGCGAATGCATCGGCGTCCGCAGCTTCCGCCACGGGCGGTACCGCCTGGCCTGCGTCGGGCCTCAGCGCACCGCTGCTACGAATGGTGAGTGCCCTGGTGGCACAAGTCACCGCGCAGGCCGGGGTGCCGCAGCGCGTGGTGGCCGCGCAGCCCTGGCCCATCGGCATGGCGCAGGCGCTGGAGAGTGGCGCGCTGGATGCCGACCAGCCGCCGCTGCAAACCTGGCTGGTGCGCCAGGGCGTGGTGGCGACGCCTGAGGGGCCGCGCGGGCTGGCGCTCACCTTGCGTGCCCCGGTGCCCTGGCTGGCGGCCCAGGCGTCGCCCGCCGCGGCGGGCGCGGGGGCGGTGCAAGTTGGCGCAAACCTGGGCGTGGGCGCCAGCGCTGCGGGTGGTGCGCTGCAGGTGCCTTTTGCGGGCGGAGGCCAAGCGTTGCAATCGGGGGTGATGGCCTTGGTGTTGCAGGGCATGGATGCTGCCGCGCCGCGCACCAGCGCGCTGCTGGTGCTGGACCTGCAGCCGCAACTGGCTGCCACCGTGTATGGCCGCGACATGCTGCAGCAGGCCACCGGCCGCCTGGACCCCTGGACCCAGATGGCCGTGCTGCAGGCCAGCGGCCAGGTGCCGCGAGAAGAGGAGAGGGCGCGCAATGGCGCGTCGGGCCTGTGCGAGACCGTGGGTTGCCCTTACGCCGCGCGGGCCGAGTGCGTGCAGCCCTTCTGCCTCGCGATGCGCGGTGTGCTACCGCCCGAGCCCGTGGGGCCCGCGCCGTCTGCCTGAGGGCGCTCCCGGATGTCCTTTAACGACTGTGTGCGAAGTCGTGCCCACCACCGGGCTGCGTGCGAGAGGGCTCCCACGCAGGGCGGGTGGTGTGTTCGCTCTGGCGTGCTGGGGCTGCAACCACTGCGGCCACAGCAGCCTTACGGGCCGTGTCCGCCGTGGCGGCAGCGCCCACGCTGCGCACCAGTTCTGCGTGGCGGGCGCGGGTGATGGGGTAGGCCAGCAGCAGCGGAATGGCCAGCACCAGGCACAGCGCTGGCAGCAGTCCCGTCATGGCCGTGATGCCCTGCAGCGCCTGGGCCGACTGGGCCACGTTGGGCACATAGCCGGTCAGCTCCAGCATGCCGGCCACCAGGACCGTGGCCAGGGTGCGCGCCAGCTTGTCCACCAGGCCATAGAGGCCGTAGTACATGCCGGTCTGGCGCTCGCCCGCCTGCATGTGGCCGTGGTCGATGGTGTCGGGCACCATGGCAAACGGCACGATCCAGTGCGCGCCCATGCCGATGCCCACCACCACCAGGATGCCCGTCACCAGGCCCTGCTGGCCCGGACCCACCCAGTACAGCGCCACCAGCCCTGCGCAGCAGAACACCAGGCCGAGGATGTAGGCCAGGTTTTTCTCCCACCGGTCCACCACGCGCTTCCACACGAACAGCGAGATGCCCACCACCGCAAGCAGGATGCCCATGAAGCGCGGCAGGTCGCCCTTGTCGCCCTGCAGCTGGTAGATGACGAAATACGCGAGCGAGGCCTGCACCAGCGTGAGGCCCAGACGCACCAGCCCGGCTGCGCTCACCAGCATCACAAACGGGCGGTTGCGCAGCGTGGCCAGCAGGGTGCTGCGGACCGATGCCCAGCCGGGTGCAGCGGCTTCGGTGGTGGTGGGGGTGGGTGCGTGGCCGGTGGCGGCGGGCTCGCGCACGCGCCAGGCCACCACGGCCACGGCCACCCCGGCGGCCAGCCCAAAACAGGCGCCGGCGAGGGCGTAGCCCGTGCGTGCATCCGGCGCGGCCCGCACCAGAAGCGGCATCAGCACGCTGCCCGCAAAAAAGCCCAGCAGGGCGCCCATGGATGCAAACGCCGTGAGGCTGGTGCGCTCGTCGTAGTCCTGCGTCATGTTGGCGGCCATGGCCTGGTAGGGCAGCTGCACCAGCGTCATCACGGTGTCGAACAGGGTGTAGGTGACGGCGATCCACACAAACGCTGCCCAGGGGCTCAGGCCCGGGGGCACCATCCACACGGCGGCGGCCACCACCGCCAGGGGCAGGGCGCCGTAGATCAGGTACACGCGGTGGCGGCCGTGGCGGGAGCGCGTGCGGTCGGTCAGCCAGCCAAACAACGGGTCGTTGATGGTGTCCCACACCTTGCCCACCAGCAGCGCCGCACCGGCCACGGCGGGGGGCACCAGGGCCACATCGGTGTAGAAGATCATGAGCAGGAAGCTCATGGCCGCAATCAGCATCTGCAGGCCGACATTGCCTACGGCGTAGCCGAGTTTGGTGCCCAGGCTGAGCGGGGCGGGCTGCATGTTGATAGGGGCTGTCATGGGTGTGCGGAGGCCATGACTTCAGGTTGGGGAGCCGTCGCTATAGGGCCCGCCACAGGCTCTGCGTGCGCCGCGCTGCTGCGCGGCGGCATCGCTTCCAGCATCAGGCGCACCTCGCGCCGCAGCATCTTGTTGAGGAAGCTGCGCGGAATTTCGGTGACCAGGCGTACATCGTCGGGCCGCATCTCGGGCGGCAGGTGCTGCACCAGAAACTCCGCCAGGTCGTGCTCCAGGGCCCGGGTGCCCCGGTCGTTGCGCCAGCTTTGCCGCAGGCTGGCCACCAGCACGGCGGCGGGGCCATGCTGCACCAGGCAGGCCTCCTTGACGGCCGGGTGGCAGTGCGCCACTTCTTCGATCTCGCGCGGGTTCAGCGCCTGGCCATTGCGCACCACGCGGTCTGCGCTGCGGCCCAGCACATGCAGGTAGCCGGCGGCGTCGAAGTAGCCCAGGTCTCCCATCACCACCCAGCCGTCGCGCAGGGTTTCGCTGGTCTTTTCCGGGTCCAGCCAGTAGCCGTCAAACCGCACCGGCGTCTGCACGGTGATCAGGCCCATTTGGCCGAGGGGCAGCGGCACAAACTGTTCGTCGCGGATGACCACGTCCACACCCGGCATCACACGGCCCACGGTGGAGAGAACGTCGTTGCCCAGCGGGTTGCCCTGCGCGTCCACATGCTCGTGGGGCAGCAGCCAGGTGATGGGGGGCAGGGCCTCCAGGCAGCCGTAGCCCTGCTGAAAGATGGGCCCAAAGCGGCGGATGGCCTCCGCAATCTTGGGCGCGGGCATCATCTCCGAGCCGTACGGCACATGGGTCAGCGACGACAGGTCGTACTGGCCCAGCGTGGGCTCGTCCAGCAGGTCGATGATGGCCGAGGGCGACAGGAAAGCGCGCGACACGCGGTGCTTCTGGATCAGCCCAGCCAGCGTGGTGGCGCGGAAGTCCTCGGGCATGACCAGCGCCGCACCCGCCAGCAGCGTGGGCAGCACCAGGCCCGAGCCCGGGCCGGTGAGCGGCAGGCCCAGCATGTTCACGTCCGGCCCGTCGGCGGGCGGCTTGAAGTCAATGGCGCGCGAGATCAGGCGCACGCTGTCCAGGTACTTGCGGTTGCTGTAGCCGATGGACTTGGGCAGGCCCGTGGTGCCCGAGGTCATGTGCAACGCAAACACATCGTCCTCGTGTACATCGGCCGTGCCGGCCGACGGGGTCTGCTGCGCCAGGGCGCGCTCGTATTCGTCGCCCAGCGCCAGCATGCGCAGGCCAGGCAGTTGCTCGCGCACGGCCTGCAGGATGGGCGTGCTCAGCAGCGGGTCGTGGATGAACACCGTGGGCTTGACGCGGCCCATGGTGGTGAGCGCCGCATCGGCCGGCAGGTGCTTGTGGAAGCTGGCAAAGATGGTGCCATTCTCGAACGTGGCCAGCCGGGTTTCGTACTGCTCGCCGGTTTCGGGCAGCCAGGTGAAGACCACGTCGCCCTTCTTCACGCCCTGGGCCTGCATCCATGCCTGCAGGCGGTACACGCGATCCTGCAACTGCGCGTAGGTGAGGGTGCCGCGCCGGTCGATGAGCGCAGGTTTGTGGGGGTGCAGGCGATACGCCAGGCGGGCCACGGAGCGCGCGGTGCGCAGGCGGCTGAGCAGAAAGCGCGCCAGCAGGCTGCGCAGGGATGGAAGGGCCACCGGAATCTCCCGAAGACGGCGTGAATGCGAAGTCCAGGCAGTTTTTCACGCAAGGTCCGGGGCAAAGATCACCATTTGTATGTGTACGTATCTTTTGGTTTCTGCGGCCGCTGCGCGGTCGTTTTGGCCTCTTGAACGGCTAGCGCATGGCATGGTCGCGTCGCCACGGCGCAACAGCCGCCGAGGGTTGGGTGGGGTGAGGGCAAAGAAAAACCGCCAGGGCTGGATCGCAGCGGCTGGCGGTGGTCTGACGGCCTGCCCCGGGTAAGGGGCGGGGCCGAGGGGGTGGGCGTCGAGGGCTTATGGATACAGGCCGCGCATTTCGCGGGCGTGCAGGATGCGCTGGCAGGCCACGATGAAAGTGGCGGTGCGCAGGCTCACCTTGTGCTCTTGCGCCACTTGCCAGATGCCCGCAAAGGCCTCTTGCATAATGCGCACCAGGCGGGCGTTGATCTCGTCCTCGCTCCAGAAGAAGCTGGAGAAGTCCTGCACCCATTCAAAGTAGCTCACCGTCACGCCACCGGCGTTGGCGATCACATCGGGCAGCACCAACACGCCCTTGTCGTTCAGGATGTCGTCGGCCTCGGTGGTCGTGGGGCCGTTGGCACCTTCGATCACCAGCTTGGCCTTGATCTGGCCCGCGTTGTCCTTGGTGATCTGGCCTTCGAGTGCGGCGGGGATCAGGATCTCGCAGTCCACGCCCCAGAACTCCTCGGCCTTCATCACTTCGGCGCCGGCAAAACCGCCCACGCCGCCACGGGTCTTCACATGCGCCAGCAGCGCGGGCACATCCACGCCCTTGCTGTTGAAGATGGTGCCGGTGTGGTCTTGCACAGCCACCACCTTGGCACCGGCTTCGGCAAACAGCTTGGCGGCAATGCCGCCCACGTTGCCAAAGCCCTGCACGGCCACGCGGGCACCGTCGAGCGCCAGGCCGGTCAGCTTGGCGGCTTCCACGCCCACGGTGAACACGCCACGGCCGGTGGCTTCCACACGGCCCAGCGAGCCACCCAGGTCCACGGGCTTGCCGGTGACCACGCCGGTGGCGGTGGCGCCCACGTTCATCGAGTACGTGTCCATCATCCAGGCCATGACCTGGCCGTTGGTGTTCACGTCGGGTGCAGGGATGTCCTTGGACGGGCCGATCAGCAGGCCGATTTCGCTGGTGTAGCGGCGCGTGAGGCGCTCCAGCTCACCCATCGACAGCTTTTTGGGGTCTACGCGGATACCGCCCTTGGCACCGCCGTAAGGCACGTTCACCGCCGCGTTTTTCACCGACATCCAGGCCGACAGGGCCATCACTTCAGACAGCGTCACGTCCTGGTGGAAGCGCACGCCACCCTTGCCGGGGCCCCGGCTCAGGTTGTGCTGCACGCGGTAGCCTTCGTAGTGGGCGATGGTGCCGTTGTCCAGCTCGATCGGCACGTCCACGATCAGGATGCGCTTGGGCCGCTTGAGCGTTTCCACCCAGCGCGCCAGGCTGCCCAGGTAAGGGGTGACGCGGTCCACCTGCTGCAGGTAGTTGCCCCAGGGGCCGAGGTGGTCGGCCTGGAGGTACGAGGGCAGGGGGTGGGATTGTGCGGCGGGGGCGCCGACGGGGTTTGACATGGTGAATTTCCTTGTGGGATCAGTTCAGGCTGCGAAGCTTATGCCTGGGCTGGGGCACTGTCCAAGGCCGGTGTGTTTGTGGATTATGCGTTTGATGCATAGTTTGGCAAAGGCGCATTCCATGCTGCGGTGCGGCAATGTGCGGGCGCGCTAGCGGCCGCTGGCTCCGGCCCTTGCCCGGCACCGGTTGCCCCTAGACTCAGCCAGCCCGGCACAGCACCGGGCGCTGCGCCAAGTCCCCCAGAAAGCGGGGGCCACGAAAAAAAGAGAGGGAAATCATGAGCGTGACCCACACCCCTTGCCCGCAATGCCAGGCGCCCAACCACCCGACGGCGCGTTGGTGCGTGAAGTGCGCCCACCCGCTGGAGGCAGAGGCGCCCCCCGCCGCTCCGGCGCCGATGGAATTTGTGTTCGATGACGACGAGCACCCTGCTGCCACCCAGCCGCGCCAGCGACCCGTCTTGGCCTACGCAGGCGCCGCCGTGGCTGTGCTGGCCGTGGCGGGCGCCGCAGCCTGGTATCTGCTGGCCCGGCCCGATGCTGCGTCGCCAGCGCAGCAGGCCCCGGCTGTCTCAGCCCCAGTGGCCGCGCCTCGCACCCCGGGCATTGCCGAGTCCGCTCCCGCGCGCCCCGAGCCGGTGGAAGAAATCATCGAATCCCAACGCGCACGCCCGGCGGCCACTGCATCTGCACCTGACAGCGCCACTGCCGCCCCCCCGCCCGCAGCCGCAGCGGCAGCCTCTGCACCGCCGTTCACCCCCGTCACCGTGCCCCGCGTGGCCGATGCGGCATCGTTGCCCGCCCCGGGCAAGCCGCGCACGGCGGCGCCGGCCGACGACGCACCCTGGCCACCCCCCGCAGCACCCGTGCCGTCGCCCGGCGACAGCCTGGCCCGCCTGCGCGGCGCGCTGGCGCAGTGCGCGGCCATGAGCAACGAGCTGTCGCGCGCGAGCTGCCTCACCCGCACGCGGCAGAACTTCTGCGGCGACGCCTGGGGCCGCATCCCCGAATGTCCGCCGGGCCAGTGAGGGCCTGCGCAGTTTTTGTCCGGACCGCGCGCCGCCGGGCATGCAGCGGGGCGGGGCCTATTCGATGCGGATCTTCTGCAGCGCCGGGTCGCCCGGCGGGTAGCGCAGGTCCAGGCCGGTAAGCACCTCGCGCACCAGCGTGGCGATCATCAGGTTGCGGTGGGTCTTGGAGTTGGCGGGCACGATGGTCCACGGTGCCCAGGGCGTGTGCGTGGCGGCCAGCAGCATTTCGTAGGCCTTCTGGTACTGGCTCCATTGCTTGCGGGCCTCGATGTCGCTCATCGAGAACTTCCAGTGTTTGGCCGGGTCGTCCAGGCGCTCCTGCAGGCGTTCGCGCTGCTCGTCAGCGCTGATGTGCAGCATGAACTTGAGCACGATGGTGCCGGTGTGCGTGAGCATGCGCTCGAAGTCGTTGATGTGTCCAAAGCGCTGGTGCTGCTGCTCGGGCGTGATCCATCCGTTGACGGCGGGCACCAGCACGTCTTCGTAGTGGCTGCGGTTGAACACCGTGATCTCGCCCGCACCGGGCACCTTCTGGTGGATGCGCCACAGGTAGTCGTGGGCGCGCTCGGCCTCGGTGGGGGCACTCCAGCCCACGGCGTGCACGCCCAGCGCGCTCATGCGGCCAAACACGCCCCGGATGGTGCCGTCCTTGCCCGATGTATCGGTGCCCTGCAGGATCACCAGCAGCTTGTAGCGCTTGTCGGCGTAGAACAGGTTCTGCAGGGTGTCCAGCTCCTGCGCGATGGACTCGGTGACGGCTTTGTCTCTGAGCTTGTCGCCCAGCGAAAAAGGTTTGGCCGACGGGTCAAAGTCCTTGAGCGACACCGTGCGGCGGTGTTTGCCGGCCTTGCGCCGCTCGGGCTGGCCGTCGGGCCGCTTGTCATCGTCATGCTGCGGCGCGTCCGGCTGCCATTGCGACCAGCGCTGGGCCACGTCTTTGTTGCTGCTGTGAAACGGGTGGTTCATGCGGGCTCCTGGATGGGCCATCGTACGTCAGCAGCGTGGGGGCGGTTTTCATCGTGTTCAAAAAAGTAATGCTACCAAAGTGATAGCTGTCAAGAAATGATTCACTAGCGCTTGGGGCGGATTCGAATCAAAACTGGCCGCAGAATCCGCTCAGCGCGCCCCATGCGCCATGCGGTAGGCCAGCGGCGTCTGCCCCGTAGCCTGGCGGAACGCGCGGTGCAGTCCGGCCTCGCTGGCAAAGCCCAGGTCCTCGGCAATGCGCTTGAGCGGCAGTGGGGTGTCGCACAGCGCCTCGCTGGCCTGGCGCAGTTTGATGCGGCGCATCCACAGGGCTGCTGTCAGGCCCGTGTGGGCCTGCACCCGCCGCGCCAGCGTGCGGGGCGAGAGGCCCAGCGCCTGGGCCAGCGCCGGCAGCCGCAGATCGGTGGCGGGGCGGCGCTGCACCCACAGCATGGCGCGGCGCAGGTCGGCGTCTGCCAGCGTCATCAGGTCATGCCCGGCAAATGCCGGGTGCGCCGTGCGGGGGCGGGGCAGCATCAGCAGCTCTTGCAGGTCGTTCAATGCCTGGGGTGGCAGGCGGGCGGCCAGCGCGTGCAGCATCAGTGGCAGATAGCCGTTGGCCCCGGCGGCCGTGGTGGCGGTGGGGCCGGCCACCAGCGGCTCGTCAAAGCGCCAGTCCACCTGCGCGAACTGCTGCTCCAGCGCGGCACGCAACCACCACGTGGCCGTGGCGCCCTGGCCGCGCAGCCGCCCGCTGGCGGCCGCCAGCACCACGCCCGCGCAGTAGCTCCACACCTGCGTGCGCCGAGGCAGCGCGCGCAAGGCCTGCACCACCGGTGCCAGCTGCTGCAGCGGCGCTTGCAGCTGGTCAGGCGACGAGAGCCACAGGCCCGGCACCAGCACCACATCGGCCTCGGCCTGCTGCAGCGCAACGGTGGGGGCCAGCGCGGGGCCCTGCCAGGTGGGCACGGGCAACCGGTCCACCCCCGCCCAGCAGATGTCCATCACGCTGGCCTGCGCACGCAGGTTGGCGGCGCGTGCCATGTCCGCCGCCGCAAACAGGCCCGCCGGCATGCAGCCCGGGTAGAGCAGCAGTGCCACGCGCAGGGGTGGCTGGGGTGTGGAGGATGGGGAAACCATGGGTGGCAAAAAAGCGCAAGAAATTGTCAATCTGCGCCATTTTCGCGGGAGGCCTGCTTTTCAACAATGGCAGCACCTCCTCCCACTGAAAGCCCCCCATGCTCATCACCCAATTGCGCAACGCCACCGTGCTGCTGGAGTTCCAGCACGCGGGCCGCCCCGTCGGCCTGCTGGTCGACCCCATGCTCGCGCCCCGGGGCAGCCTGCCTGCGCTGCGCTACCTGGGGCCCCGCCGCCACCGCAACCCCCTGGTGGACTTGCCCGCTCAGGCCGACGCCGCGCTGCAGCGCGTGACCCATGCGCTCATCACCCATTGCCAGCGCGGGCACTTTGACCACCTGGACCGCGCGGGCAAACAGTTTTTGCGCGAGCGCCAGATTCCCGTCTTCTGTATGCCGCACGACGCCGCCTACCTGGCGCAGCGCGGCCTGCAGGTGCAGCCGCTGGCGGGCGAGGGCCGCCAGCCCTTTGCGCTGGGCGGGCAGGTCACGCCCGTGGCCTGCACCCACGGCCGGGGCTGGGTGGCGCGCTTCATGGAACACGGCCACGGCTACCTCCTGGAGCTGCCGGGCGAGCCCAGCGTGTACCTGGCGGGCGACACTGTGCTGACGCCCCCGGTGCGCGACTGCCTGCAGCGCCTGCAGCCCGATGTGGCCGTGCTGCCCGCCGGTGGCGCCCGGTTTGACCTGGGCGCCGACATCCTGATGGACGCTGCAGAAGTCGCGCAGGCCGCCGCGCTGACAACCGGCGCGGTGGTCGTCAACCACCTGGAGGCCTTGGACCACTGCCCCACCACCCGCGCCCAGGTGCGCGCCCTGGCGCAGCATGGCGGGTGGGCGCACCGCCTGTGGGTGCCCGAGGACGGCGAGTGCCGGCACTACCCCGTGCCCACCGTCAAAAGCGATGCTATGAATTCAGTAGCTGCAGAGGCATGATCGACTAGCGCTACCGCCCGAAAAGGCTGCAAATCACGCCAGCTCGGCCTCCAGCGCCCGCTGGTCCCGCATCAGCGCCACAAAGCGCGCAGCGCCCAGACCCAGTGGGCGCTCCTTGGACCACACCACGTCCACCCACAGCGCGGCGCCGTTGCTCAGGTTCTCAAACGGCATCTCCACCAGCCGCCCCGCCTCGATGCGCGACTGCACCAGCGCGCGCGGCTGCCAGCCCCAGCCCATCCCGGCTTCGATGAGGCCCAGCGCGGCCAGGTGGTTGTCGGTGCGCCAGTGGTGGCGCGCAAACACAAAGCGCGGGTCGGTCTGCGCCAGGTCGCGGCTGGCCACCACGATCTGGCGCGTGGTGGTGAGGTGCTCTTCGCGCAGCATGGCGTCCTCCGGTGGGGCACCCCGTGCCTGGGCGGCGGCGCGGGCGGCCACCAGCACCGGGTGCTGCGGCGCCATCACCGCCACCAGGGTTTCGGTGCCCACTTCCTGAAAGCCCTCGCGCCCGTCGATGCTGGGCCGCTCAAACACCAGCGCCAGCTGCGCGCGGCCGCTGTGCAGCAACGCCAGCGCATCCACCTGCGGCGCGGCCAGCACCTCGATCTGCAGCAGCGGGTGCTCTTGCGCCAGCGCCGCCAGCGCCTCCGTCCAGCGCGCAGCCAGCAGCTCGGGCGCAATGGCCAGCGTGAGCCGCTCCTCCAGCCCCTGGGTCAGCGCCAGCGCCTGGGCGTTGAGCTGCTGCAGCTGCCCCGCCAGCAGCCGGGCCTGGGGCTCCAGCGCGCGGGCGGCGGCGGTGGGGCGGGGCTCGCGTCCGCTGCGGTCAAACAGCTGCACATCCAGTTCGGCCTCCAGGTGGGCAATGGTCATGCTCACGGCCGACGGCACACGCGACAAGGCCCGCGCTGCGGCCGAGAACGAGCCGTGGTCGAGCACCGTCAGAAACACCTGCACGCTGTCGGAGTTGAAGGCCATAGCGGTTTGATCTATCAATAGAACTGAAATAAGCTGACTTTATGTGTCAGTGTGGCGAATATAAAGTACCGGCCATGGACAAGACACCGACTCTTTTTGGCCTGCAAGGCGTCAAGCGCCGCGTGATCTACGTGACCCTGTACGAGCTGATCGCCATTGGCGCCGCCACGGTGGGCCTGGCGCTGCTCACGGGCCAGGGCGCGGGGCATTCGAGCGTGGTGGCGGTGGCAGCTTCGGCGATCGCCATCGTCTGGAACATCGTCTTCAACTGGGCGTTCGAGCGCTGGGAGGCGCGCCAGCCCGTGCGCGGGCGCAGCGTGGCGCGGCGCGTGGCACACGCCATCGGGTTCGAGGGCGGCCTGGTCTTCACGCTGGTGCCGCTGTTTGCCTGGTGGTTTGGCGTGAGCCTGTGGCACGCGTTTGTGATGGACCTGGGGCTCATCGTGTTCTTCCTTGGCTACACCTTTGTCTTCAACTGGGTGTTTGACCACCTGTTCGGCCTGCCCGCATCGGCCATGGCGGCGTCGTAACAACGGCCCAGAGCGCTTCTTCAAACAATGTCAACCGCCCCTCACCGGCGGGCAGGGGCGCTCAGCCGCCACCCATAATCGGCCCCATGCGAGGGCCGTTTTTGTTGTTGCTGCTGCTGCGGGGATTGCCGGGCCGGTGGGCTGGTGTGGCCGTGTCTTGCTGCGTGCTGGCAGGCTGCGCCAGCAACGCCCCCACGCCGCGCGGCGAGGTGAAGGGCGCGCCTACCCATGCGGCCGAGCTGGCCCAGTCCGACGCCAACCGCATGGCCACCCTGGCCATGCAAGAGAACCTGGAAGGCCTGCTGCGCCTGGCCGACAAGCTCTACCGCCGCAACCCCGCCGAGTGGCGCAAAGGCACCGCCACCAGCCGCGAGCAGGCGCTGGAGCAGCTGCGCGCCGCCGTGTTGCAGCGCCAGCCCTGGGCGCCGCTGCAGGGCCGCCGCGACATCGCCGCCATGGCGCTGGCGCTGGCGCCCGAGTTCGCGGGCGACCGTGTGGCGGCCTTCATCCACGCCACGGCCGACATGATCATCACCGCCCACGGCGGCAAGACGGAGTTCTTCTTGCTCGACGGCATGGACGCACAGCACCTCTACAACGCCGCGCGCAACGTCGAGACCGCCGTGTGGCTGCTGGCGCAGCGCCGCAACGCCCAGGGCCAGCCGCTGCTGCTGGCCGACGAGATCGGCGCACAGGGCCGCAACCTGAGCTTTGAGCGCGAGTTCGGCAAGATCATCGCGCGGCTGGACCTGCTGGCCGCCTTCACCACCGAAAAGTACCGCCGCGCGGCCATCAGCTATGTGCAGGGCATTGTGGGCGGCACCTTCTTGCAATTCCTGCCGGTGCGCTGACCCGGTAAAATCCGCCCCTTGCCCAAGGAGCGTTGCAGCGGCCCCACCGCCATGGTGAAGCCGTCAGGCTTGGGCACTCCACAAGCTTTTCAAGCCCCACCGCAACGACGCTCACCTGTTTTTCTGCTGCCCCTGCACAGGTGAGTCCTATGTCCGCGTCTGCCCCGTCCCTGCCCCCCATGAAGCTGTCCGGCCTGGAGCCCGTCTCCATTGGCGAGGGCACGCTGTTCGTCAACATTGGCGAGCGCACCAACGTCACCGGCTCCAAGGCGTTTGCGCGGATGATTCTGAACGGCCAGTACGAAGAGGCCCTGGCCGTGGCGCGCCAGCAGGTGGAGAACGGCGCGCAGGTCATCGACATCAACATGGACGAGGCCATGCTCGACAGCAAGGCCGCCATGGTGCGGTTTCTGCAACTCATCGCGTCCGAGCCCGACATCGCCCGCGTGCCCATCATGGTCGATAGCTCCAAGTGGGAGGTGATCGAGGCCGGGCTGCGCTGCATCCAGGGCAAGGGCATCGTCAACTCCATCAGCATGAAAGAGGGCGTGGAGAAGTTCAAGCACGAGGCGCGCCTCGTGAAGCGCTACGGCGCTGCCGCCGTGGTGATGGCGTTTGACGAAGTGGGTCAGGCCGACACTTATGCCCGCAAGATCGAGATCTGCGAACGCGCCTACCGCGTGCTGGTGGATGAGGTGGGCTTCCCGCCCGAAGACATCATCTTCGACCCCAACATCTTTGCCGTGGCCACCGGCATTGAAGAGCACAACAACTACGCGGTCGATTTCATCGAGGCCACACGCTGGATCAAGCAGAACCTGCCGGGCGCCAAGGTCAGCGGCGGTGTGTCCAACGTGTCGTTCAGCTTCCGTGGCAACGACCCCGTGCGCGAGGCCATCCACACCGTGTTCCTGTACCACGCCATCAAGGCCGGCATGGACATGGGCATCGTTAACGCGGGCATGGTGGGCGTGTACGACGACCTGGAGCCCGTGCTGCGCGAGCGTGTGGAAGACGTGGTGCTGAACCGCCGCCCCGACGCCGGGGAGCGCCTGGTCGAGATTGCCGAAACCGCCAAGAGTGGCGCCAAGGACGAAAGCAAAAAGCTCGAATGGCGCGGAACGCCCGAGCACCCCAAGACGGTGGGCGAGCGCCTGTCGCATGCGCTGGTGCACGGCATCACCGACTTCATCGTGGAAGACACCGAAGAGGCCTACCGCGAGATCCTCGCCAAGGGCGGCCGCCCGCTGCACGTGATCGAAGGCCCGCTCATGGACGGCATGAACGTGGTGGGCGACCTGTTCGGCGCGGGCAAGATGTTCCTGCCCCAGGTGGTGAAAAGCGCGCGCGTTATGAAGCAGGCCGTGGCCCACCTGATCCCCTACATCGAGGAAGAAAAGCGCCAGGACGAGGCCGCCGGCCGGGACGTGCGCAGCAAGGGCAAGATCGTCATTGCCACCGTGAAGGGCGACGTGCACGACATCGGCAAGAACATCGTCACCGTGGTCCTGCAGTGCAACAACTTCGAGGTGGTGAACATGGGCGTGATGGTCCCGTGCCACGAGATCCTGGCCAAGGCCAAGGTGGAGGGCGCGGACATCGTGGGCCTGTCGGGCCTGATCACGCCCAGCCTGGAAGAGATGCAGTACGTGGCCGGCGAGATGCAGAAAGACGACCACTTCCGCGTCAAGAAGATCCCGCTGCTGATCGGCGGCGCCACCACCAGCCGCGTGCACACCGCCGTCAAGATCGCGCCGCATTACGAAGGCCCCGTGGTCTACGTGCCCGACGCCTCGCGCAGCGTGAGCGTGGCGCAAAGCCTGCTGGGCGACGGCGTGCAGAGCTATGTGGATGAGCTGAACGCCGACTACGAAAAAGTGCGCACCCAGCACGCCAACAAAAAGGCCACGCCCCTGTGGCCCCTGGCCAAGATCCGCGCCAACAAGACGCCGATCGACTGGTCGGCCTACCAGCCTGCCGTGCCCCGCGCGCTGGGCCGCCGGGTGTTCAAGAATTTCGACCTGGCCGAGCTGGCCAAGTACATCGACTGGGGCCCGTTCTTCCAGACCTGGGACCTGGCCGGGCCGTACCCCGCCATCCTCACCGACGAGGTGGTGGGCGTGGAAGCCACACGCGTGTTGGCCGACGGGCAGGCCATGCTGAAAAAAATCATCGAAGGCCGCTGGCTCAGCGCGAGCGGCGTGATGGCCCTGCTGCCCGCCAACAGCGTGGGCGACGACATCGAGTTCTACACCGACGACACCCGCACCGAGGTCGCCATGACCTGGTACGGCCTGCGCCAGCAGGCCGAAAAACACACCATCGACGGCGTGACCCGCCCCAGCCGCTGCCTGGCCGACTTTGTGGCGCCCAAGGAAAGCGGCATTGCCGACTACGCGGGCCTGTTCGCCGTCACCGCCGGGCTGGGGGTGGAGAAGAAGGAAAAAGCCTTCATCGACGCGCTGGACGACTACTCCGCCATCATGTTCAAGAGCCTGGCCGACCGTCTGGCCGAAGCCTTTGCCGAATGCTTGCACCACCGCGTGCGCACCGACCTGTGGGGCTACGCTGCGGGCGAGCAGTTGAGCAACGACGACATGATTGCCGAGAAGTACCGCGGCATCCGCCCCGCGCCCGGCTACCCCGCCTGCCCGGACCACAGCGCCAAGACCGACCTGTTCCGCGTGCTGAACGCCGAAGAGATCGGCATGGGCCTGACCGAGAGCCTGGCCATGACCCCTGCGGCCAGCGTGAGCGGCTTCTACATCGGCCACCCCGACGCGGTGTACTTCAACGTCGGCAAGATCGGCGAAGACCAGCTGCACGACATGGCCCAGCGCCGGGGCATGGATGAGAAGGTGCTGGAGCGGCTGCTGGCGCCGAACCTGTGATGCTATGAATGAAATAGCTGCTAGCGCTTGATCAATAAGCGCTAGCGGCCTAGTTGATTCAAAAATCGACCATCAACCTGCGCTTTCCGGCAGCTTCGCAATCACCTTGATCTCGAACTGAAAGCCGTACAGCCAGGTCACCCCGATGCCCGTCAGCGTTGGGTAGGGCGCCTCGCCCCAGAACTCGGGCACGACGCCCCAGACGGTCGCGAAGTTCGCCTCGGGGTTGACCACGAACATCGTCACATCCACCACGTCGTCAAACGTGCAGCCCGCAGCCTGCAGCACGGCATTGAGGTTGCTGAACGCCAGGCGCACTTGCGCGGCCAGGTCGGGCTCGGGCGAGCCGTCTTCGTGGCTGCCCACCTGCCCGGAGACAAACAGGAAACCGTTGGCTCGCACGGCGGGCGAATAGCGGTTGCGCTCGTACAGCGCCTGGCGGCCTGCGGGGAAGACAACATCACGTTGGGGCATGGAAATCCTTTCGTTCTGCAGGGCAGAGGGTTGCGATGCAGGCACTGTAGAAGCGTGCGTTGTTCTGATAAACAGGCTAATCTGCGCACCACTGTTCCTGATCGCCAAACAATGGCGGGCATGTCGCCCGTTCGGCACGCCCCAACTACCTCTACGCCATGGACCGTTTTGACGCCCTGCAGGCCTTCGCCCGCGTTGTGGAATCCGGCAGCTTCACCAAGGCCGCCCTCACCCTGCACCTGAGCCGCACCACCGTCACGCAGCTGGTGCAGCAGCTCGAAGCACGCCTGCGTGTGAAGCTCCTGCACCGCACCACCCGGCGCGTGCAGGTCACGCCCGATGGCGCCGCGTACTACGAGCGCGTGGTGCGCCTGCTGGCCGACCTGGACGACGCCGACGCCAGCGTTTCCACCGCCGCCGCCGCGCCCCGGGGCCGCCTGCGGGTGGATGTGCCCAGCCCCCTGGCGCGCCTGGTCCTCATCCCCGCGCTGCCAGCCTTCCACGCGCAATACCCCGACATCCTCCTGCACATGGGCGTGAGCGACCGCCCCGTAGACATGGTGGGCGACAACGTGGACTGCGTGGTGCGCGGCGGCGCGATCACCAACCCCGCGCTCGTCGCGCGCCATGTGGGCGACCTGCAATTGCGCGTGTACGCCGCCCCCAGCTACCTGCTGCGTGCGGGCACGCCCGAGCACCCGCAGGCGCTGGAAGGCCCGCACCACCGCACCGTGGGTTTTCTGTGGGCGCGCACCGGCCAGCCTCTGCCTTTCGAGATGCGCCGTGGCACCGAACACGTGCACGCCCAGGGCCACGATGTTTTCGCGGTGGACGACGGCAACGCCTACCTGGCCGCAGGCCTGGCGGGCCTGGGCGTGCTCTGGCTGCCCGACTACATGGCCCGCCCCCACGTGGCCGCGGGCGAGCTGGTGCCCCTGCTGCAGGACTGGACGCTGGACCCCATGCCGCTGTACGTGGCCTACCCACCCCAACGGCATGTGAGCGCCAAGGTGCGAGTGTTCATCGATTGGGTGGCGGAGCTGATGGCGCGGCATGCGCCGGTGGTGGGGCGCAGCAGGTAAATGCTATTGAATAGATAGCAGACAGAGATTACTGGACAGGCGCAAGGCAGTGTTTTGAGTCAGAAAAATGCACTGGGCAAAGTGCAAAAACCTGCGACCCCCTCATCCGCGCCACGCCGCCTCAATCGCCGCCACATCAATCTTGCGCATGCCCATCATCGCGTCAAAGGCCCGCTTGGCCGCTGCGCGGTCGGGGTCGTTGATGGCCTGGGTCAACACCCGTGGCGTGATCTGCCACGACAAGCCCCACCGGTCCTTGCACCAGCCGCAAGCGCTCTCCTGCCCGCCGTTGCCCACAATCGCGTTCCACAGCCGGTCGGTCTCGGCTTGGTCCTCTGTCGCCACCTGAAACGAGAACGCCTCGCTGTGCGTAAAGGCCGGACCGCCGTTCAGCCCCAGGCACGGGATGCCCAGCACCGTGAACTCCACCGTCAGCACATCGCCCTGGTGCCCTGCGGGGTAGTCGCCGGGCGCATGCATCACCCGCCCCACTGCGCTGTCGGGAAAGGTGGCCGCGTAGAACGTCGCCGCCTCTAGCGCCGTGCCGTTGAACCAGAGGCAGAGGGTGGTTTTGGGGGACATAGGTGCTCCTGTTAGGGGCGGGAGGGGGCTCGGGCTGAGCGGGGTGGAGCCGAGATTTTGGTAGTTTGTGTGGTGCCGCTTTGGACCTTTGTGACTAGGCTGGAATGAGCCCGAAGGCGACAGTGAATCAGAGCACTGCAAAGCGATCATTGATTCATCACAGGGCGGCTCGTGTCCTGAACCCAGCCAGTTCCTAGCTATAGTTTGCCTACTGAAGTTAGCCGGTTTTTGCGGATTTTCACCGTCCCACACACAGCTCATGACATCCCCACCACTTACGACCCGTGAGTACGCCTACTTTCATGTCACGGGGCCGGGCACGCATGAGGAAGTGACAGCGTTGCTCGGCCTAAGACCTTCAGAAGCGTGGAATGTTGGTGACACCAATCTGCGCAACGGGAGGATGCGAAGCTCAATGAGCTGGCGAATGAATAGCGGCCTTGACGACACCAGTCCTCTAGCGGAGCACATTGCCGCACTTCTACATCGGCTGCAGCCTAAAGCATCGGATCTCCGACAGCTATGGGTTGAGCACGACCTTATTTTGCAGTGCGTGGGCTACTTTCCGCCAAGCGGGCACGGGATGCACTTCGACCGCGAACAAGTCCGTAAAGCTGCTCAACTAGGGTTAGCGCTGGATCTTGACTTTTACTACGTGGATGACCACGAACATGAAATCTAGCTTGGTAGGCTTCAGGACGCGATTGGCGTTGATGTCTGCTTTCGCTTTCTAGCAATGACTGCTCGTGGCTACTATCTGCCGTTGGTTGTCTGAATCGATAAGTCTTAAACCGCGCCCGGACCCCGCACTGCCTTGTCCTTCAGTGCGACCCCGCCCCACCCGCACTCTCCGCCATCTCCAGCTGCATCATCACCATGTTGACCAGCGTGTGCACCGACGGCCGTCCCGTCTCGATCACGTAGTGGGCGGTTTCGCGGTACAGATGGTCGCGCTGGGCGTAGAGGTCGCGCAGTTTGTCCATGGGGTTGCCGCCTTGCAGCAGGGGGCGGGTCTTGTCGTGTTTGACACGCTTGAAGATTTCTTCGGGCGAGGCGCGCAGGTACAGCACGTTGCCGAACTGGCGCAGCACCTCGCGGTTTTCGGGGCGCAGCACGGCGCCGCCGCCGGTGGACAGAACCATGCCGCCGGGCTGGCGGGCCACGTCGGCCAGCACCTGGGATTCGATGTCGCGGAAGCGGGCTTCGCCCTCGGCCTCGAAGAAGCTGCGGATGGTGGTGCCCAGGGTCTGTTCCAGCCGGTGGTCCAGGTCGATGAAGGGCACACCCGCCCGGTGGGCCAGTTGCCGGCCGACGGTGGATTTGCCCGAGCCGGGCATGCCGACCAGTGCGCAGCGAATCTGCATAGGTTCAAAAAAGAGGTCTGGGGGACGGGCTGCGCACTGCGGGGGGCTGTGTCGCATGCCGTGACTGGACGCCGAGTGTAAGCCTGCCCCTGCGTACCGCATGTCCGGCACGCCCTTAGCAACTGGCGCGACCCAGACCAGTGGACGCCCAGCAAGGGCCGCCCCGCAGCGAGGGCGTCGTCCCCCTGCCCGCGCGCAGCGCGAGAGCGGGGGTGAAGGAGCGAAGCTCCTCAGGGGGGTGTCTTATTGAAGAGCTGCGTACACCAGCGCCGGATACAGCTCGCACAGATACCGCAGCTGGCCGGGCGCCTGCGTGAGCAGGATGGCGAACAGGTCTTCCGCAGGGTCCACAAAAAAGAAGGTGCCGCCCAGGCCGCTCCAGCTGTAGTGTCCCGCCGATCCCGGGCGCATGGCCTGGCCGGTGGCGGTGCGCACGGCCACGCCCAGGCCAAAGCCGTAGCCGGTGGGCAGGATGTCGCCCGCCACGGGCAGGCTGCCCAGGTGGTCGGCGGTCATGAAGTCCACCGTGGCGCGGCCCAGCAGGCGCACGGGGGCGCCAAGGCCGCTGGGGCCGTCCTGCCCGGGGGCAGTGCCCCTGCCCAGCATGAGCTGCAGAAAGCGCGCGTAGTCGCTGGCGGTGGACACCAGCCCGCCACCGGCCGACTCGAACACGGGCGGCGCGGTCACGTCGATCAGCGGCATGCCGATGCCGGTCTGCGGGTCGCGCTCAAAGGCCTCGGCCAGGCGGTGCTGCTGCGCGGCGGGCACCGAGAAGCCCGTGTCGTGCATACCCAGTGGGCCAAACACGCGGCGCTGCAGGATGGCGCCCAGGCTTTCGCCCTCGATCACCTCCAGCACAGCGCCCAGCACGTCGGTGGCGCGGCTGTATTCCCAGCGGGTGCCGGGCTGGTGGACCAGGGGCAGGGGGCCCAGCGCCTTAACCAGATCCGCGTTGCTGTGGCGGCGCGAGCCGACGCGGGCGGCGCGGTAGGCATCGGGCACGGTGCCGGCCTCCCACGCGTAGCTCAGGCCGGCGGTGTGGCGCAGCAGGTCGTGCACCGTGGCCTCGTGCTGCACGGGGGCGGTGGTGCCGGTGGCTTCGTCGTACACGCGCTGGCCTGCAAACGCGGGCAGGTAGTGCGCCACGGGGTGCGACAGCAGCAGGCGGCCTTCTTCCATGAGCATCATCGCCACCAGCGAGGCGATGGGCTTGGTCATGGAGTAGATGCGGAACACCGTGTCGGGCGCCATGGCGGGCACTGCCGATTCGGCGCTGGGCGGGCGCTGGTGGCCCACCGCCGTGTGCAGCACCGTGTGGCCCTGGTGGTGGACCAGGGCCACGGCACCGGGCAGCAGGCCCTGGTCCACATGGGTTTGCAGCACGGAGCGCAGGCGGGCGAGGGCAGAGGGGTTCATGGCAGTGGGATGTGGAGTTTGAGGTAATTTTGGCCAGTAGCGCTAGTGCATATTGTGCTGGTAGCTATCAAAAACAGAGCAAGTCTGGCAGACCTTTGATACGGGTTTCATGGCGTTGCACCGGCCGCGCGGCTGCGTTCCTGCTCTTGCAGCTCGCGCCACTGCACCTTGCCCGTGCCGGACTTGGGCAGGCTGTCCACCAGCTGCACGATGCGTGGGCTTTTGTAGGCGGCCATGTGTTCGTGGCTCCAGTCGATGATGGACTGCTCGCTCACCTGGCACTTGAAGGCGTCGCGCAGCACGACCAGGGCCTTCACCGTCTCGCCCCGGCGCTCGTCGTGGGCGGCGATCACGCACACCTCCTGGATCGCAGGGTGGGCGTACATCATGGCCTCGACCTCGGCGGGCCAGACCTTGAAGCCCGATGCATTGATCATGCGCTTGAGCCGGTCCACCATGAAGAAGTAGCCGTCCTCGTCCACCTGCGCCAGGTCGCCGGTGCGCAAAAAGCGCTTGCCGTCCAGCGTCACAAAGCTGTCGGCGGTGGCCTGCGGGTTGTTCCAGTAGCCTTGCATGACCTGCGGGCCGTGCACCACGATCTCGCCAATCTCGCCCGGGGGCAGTTCGGCGAACGTGGCCGGGTCCACCACGCGCGCATCCACGTCGAACACCGGGATGCCCAGGCACTGCGGCTTGGGGCGGTGGGGTGGGTTGATGTGGGTGGCGGCCATGGTTTCAGACATGCCGTAGCCCTCCACATAGTCGAGCCCGGTCAGGTCCTTCAGCTGCTGCGCCACGGCCTTGGGCATGGCCGCGCCGCCGCCGCGTATGGCCTGGATGCTGCTGATGTCGTAGTCGGCGATGCGCGGGTTGGCCAGAAAGTCCACCACCATGGTCGAGATGGCCTGCCAGATGGTGACCCGGTAGCGCTGGATGAGCTGGGCGGCGGCGTCACGGTCCCAGCGCGGCAGCACGACCACGGTGGCGCCCACAAACAGCGGCCCGTTCATGCTGCCCGACAGGCCGGTGACGTGGAACAGCGGCAGCACCGCGAGGTAGGTCGAATCCTGCGTGCGCGCAAACCACTGCACACCGCCCACAAGCGTGCTCATGGCGCTGCGGTGCGTGTGCATGCAGCCCTTGGGGTGGCCCGTGGTGCCCGAGGTGTAAGGCATCACGCACAGGTCGTCGGGCCCGGTGGTGATGGGGCCGGGGGCGCGCTGCTGCGCGAGCATGTCGCTCCACAGCGTGACGCCAGGGGCATCAATCGCCTGGCGCGGAGCGCTGACGAAAGCGGGCACGGGCAGGTCGGTGGGCACCTGCAGGTAGTCGCTGTAGGTGGCCACGATCAGGTGCTGTAGCTTGCCTTCGCCGCCAGCAGCATCCACCAAAGGCTGCGCCTGCGCATGCAGGTCCTGCGGCACAAAGGCCACGGTGGCACCGCTGTCGTGCACGTAGTGGCGCAGCTCGTCGGTGCGGTTCATGGGGTTCACCGGCACCACCACCGCGTTGGCGCGCAGGATGCCGTAGAACGCCAGAATCCACTGCGGGCTGTTCTGCATGTACAGCAGCACCCGGTCGCCCGCCTTCACGCCACACACCTGCTGCAAGAAGCCCGCGATGTGTTCGGCCTGCTGCTGGAACTGCCGGAAGGTCACCAGCGTGTCGTAGAACACCAGGAACGGCTTGTCCGGGTAGCGGGCGGCCGACACCTCGGCGTTGTGGAACAGATGCGTCTGCGGCAGCGTGAGGTGGCAGGGCAGGCCGGGCGGCCAGTGGGCGAGGTGGCGGTCAGACATGGAATACGGAGCACTGGGTTGGTTCGTGCGGGGCGTAGACCTGACGAAGCAGGTCGCGCCTCAGGGGGGCTTCAAATCAAGCTGGCGCCACCATCCACCACGATGCTTTCGCCTGTGATGTGCCGCGAGGCGTTGGACGCCAGAAACACCACCGCGCCCTTGAGGTCCTCTTCGCCGCCAATGCGGCGCAGGGGCGTGCGCTCGATCATCGCAGGGCCCAGCTTTTCGATCAGGCCGCTGGCCATCTTGCTGGGGAAAAAGCCGGGGCAGATCGCATTGACGCGAACGCCGTAGTGCCCCCATTCGGACGCCAGCGTGCGCGCAAAGTGCAGCGCGGCGGCCTTGGAGGTGTTGTAGGCAATGGTGTTCATGCCCGGGGGCGTGCCCTTCAGTGCGGCCACCGAGGCCGTGACGATGATCGAGCCCTTGCCGCGCGGGATCATGCAGCGCTTGCCCACTTCGCGCGACAGGAAAAAAGGTGCGCTCACATTCAGGTCCATCACCTTGTGCCAGGCGGCGTCGGGGTAGTCCTCGGCCTTGGCGCCCCAGGTGGCACCTGCGTTGTTGACCAGGATGTCGATGGTGCCAAAGCGCTCGACCACCTGGTCCACCAGACCGGGGATGTCCTCGGTCTTTTGCAGGTCGTTCACCACGGTCAGCACCTCGTAGCCCATGCCTTCCAGGTGCTTCTTGGCCTCGGCCAGCTCATCGGCCTTGCGCGCGGTGATGGCGAGTTTGGCGCCCATTTCGCCCAGGGCTTCGGCCATCTGCAGGCCCAGGCCGCGCGAGCCGCCGGTGACCAGGGCGACCTGGCCGGTGAGATCGAAGAGTTGCTTGACGCTCATGGAGAAAACGCTTTCGTGCAGAGAGAGGGGTGAAGGTGAATGAATGCCCGATCCCGGGTCCCGGTGGCTCGTGGCGCGCCGGGTGGGGCGAAGGGGGTCAGGGAAGGCGGCGGTGGCCGCCGTGCAAGCTGGTCGGTCAGCGCTTCATGCTAGCCCCGCGTCCGCCCGGTGTAAAACCGCCGCTGTCACCTTTGAAACTCTGCGCGCTGCCGCCTTGCCCGCCGCGTGTGGGATGGCGCCTACCCCCGCTTGCGGCCACGGCGGATGGACGGATGCGCGCCCTGGCCCTAGGCTCGCGGGGATGAACGAGTCTTCCCCGCCCCTGGCGACAACCACCCCCTGGCTTGCCCGCATGGCCCAGCCCCTGCAGCCGCTGTGGCGCCTGGTGCAGCCGTTCTGGCGCGCCGCGCAGATGTGGCTGGACGCCGACGGGCTGCGCATGAGTGCGGCCATGTCGTTCTACGGCATGCTGAGCCTGGCGCCCCTGCTGCTGTTGCTGGTGGGCGTGCTGGGCTGGTGGGTGGACCGCGGCTACCTGGAGAGCAGCCTGGTCGCGCAGGTGCAATCGGTGATGGGCCAGCAGGTGGCCGACGTGGTGCGCCAGGCCTTGGCCAGCGCGCAGGTGCCGTCCGAGGGGCGGCTGGCATCGGTCATCGGATTTGTGGTGCTGGTCTCGGGCGCCACCGGGGTGTTTGTGGAGCTGCAGTCCGCGCTGGAGCGGCTGTGGCGCCGCGACGATGACACGCCGCCCCAGCGCGCCGCGTGGTGGCGCATGGCGTCCCTGCGGCTGCGGGGGCTGGCCTATGTGCTGGCGCTGGGGTTCTTGCTGCTGGTATCGCTGGCGCTGTCCACCTTGATCCACCTGCTGGCGGGCTGGGCCGGGCAGCATCTGGCCGCAGGCCACCTGCCGGTTTTGGCGCCCCTGGCGCCGCTGCTGCAGCTCGTCAACGAAGCCATTGCCTTCGGGCTGGCCGTGGCGCTGTTTGTGGGGCTCATGCGCATCGGCGCGGGCCCCAAGCCGTCGCTGCGCTATCTGGTGATGGGCGCCGTGGTGGGGGCCTCGCTGTTCACGGTGGGGAAGCAGCTGCTGGCCTGGTACCTGTCCACCGCCGCTGTGGTGTCGGCCTACGGGGCGGCGGGCTCGCTGGTGGTGCTGCTGATGTGGATCTACTTTTCGTCGGCCATCCTGCTGTTTTCTGCGAGTTGTGCGCAGGCGCTGGAGGATGCCTTGCATTCCGGCCCGCGCCGCCCAGCGGCCTTGGCGCGGTGGGCCGCATCCGCCCGGGCGCGGGTGCAGGAGCTGTAAATGTTGGCAACAGCGCCCAGTACACACCTGGGTCGGCACAGGCCTCGCCGAAGCCGATGTGGCGACGGCGCCCGGTGCGCTGCGAGGCTGGGGCAGCAGGGGCTCTGCGCCAGGCCCTTGGGCACAAATGCGGCCAAAAGAGGTTTACCGCTGCTTACTGCCGCTTACAAACCGGCCACACCGCAGCGTCCGCCGCTGTGTACCTTTCGCTCACCTGGTCCGTTGAAACACCACGGCCCCATCCCGTAGCGGGCGCACAGCGTTTTCTGTGCACACCCGCCCCCTGCGGATTTCTCCGATACGAACAAGGAAATGACCATGAACCTGACGGTTTCTTCTCCCACCCCGCCCGCTTCCATCCCCGCTGCAGCCCCTGCCGGCCCGGCCCTGAAGTGGATGTGGGCAGCCATTGGTGTACTGGGCGTGAGCGTGCTGGCCCTGGGCGCCACCCTGGTGATGCAAAACCGGGCACCGGCGGCAGCCGATGCGGCAGCCCCCGCCACCCTGGCAGCGGCCCCCCGCACGCCCGAGTCCGAAATCATTGAAGAAAAACGCACCCAAGCGCCAGTCGCACCTGCCCAGAATGCTATGAATAGCGGAGCAAACTACCGTCCGCAGACCGGCGGCAGCGCAGGCCGATCCGGTGACATGGCGGGCGGCATGGCCCCCGGGGGTGTGGCCCAGCCCGTGCGTGCTGCAGCGCCCGCGTGCCGCAGCTGTGGCCGCGTTGAATCGGTGCAGGCGGTTCAGCAAGCCGCACCTGCTACGGGCGTAGGCGCTGTGGCCGGTGGCGTGCTGGGTGCCGTGGTGGGCAACCAGATCGGCAAGGGCAGCGGCCGCACCGCCGCCACCGTGCTGGGCGCCGTGGGTGGCGGCTATGTGGGCCACAAGGTCGAAGAGCGCACCCGCACCCACACGGTGTACCAGGTGGCGGTGCGCATGGAAGACGGCTCGCTGCGCCACTTCCAGCGCGCAGAACCTACTGCAGTGGGCACGCCCGTGGTGCTGCAGGGCAAGGGCTTCCGCGTGGACCAGGGCGGCTCGGGCCGGGCGGCAGACCCCTATGCGCAGCCACAGCCCCAGCCAGGGGCGGTGCGGGTGTCGGACACCTACTGAGTCCGTCGCTTCCCTCTAAACAAAAGCCCGCCAATGCGGGCTTTTGTTTTTGTCGCTGTTGGTTGCTGGTGGCTGGTTGGCGGGTTACAGCACCACCGGAATCTCGGTCGCAGGCGGCGTGTTGCGGCTGCGGCCGCAGCGCACCAGACCGTCGATCATCACCATGCCAATGCCCGGGATGTCGCCCAGCTGCACGCTCTCCAGCAGCGTGGCGCCAGCGGTGTGCTGGGCGCGGTCCATGAACACAAAGTCGGCCGCGCGGCCCACCTCGATCAGGCCGCAGTTGAGGTTGCGGATGCGCGCCGTGTTGCCCGTGGCAAAGCAGAACACCAGCTCGGCGGGGATGTCGGCAAAGCTCGACAGCAGCGTAATCATGCGCAGCATGCCCAGGGGCTGAACGCCCGAGCCCGCCGGGCCGTCCGTGCCCAGAATCACGCGGTGCGGGCACTTGAGCTCCATGGCTGCGCGCGCGGCCTGGATGGCGATCTTCTCGTTGCCGTTGTGCACCAGCTCGATCGCGCGGGACGACTTCTCGCACAGCTCGCACACATGCTTCCAGGGCAGCGAGGTGTGGCCGCCGTTGATGTGGCCGATCACGTCGGCATCCGCCTCCAGCACCACGTCCTTGTCGATCAGGCCCGAGCCCGGGATGGACGGGCCGCCCGTGTGGATGGTGCTCTGGATGCCGTGCTTGCGCGCCCAGGCCACCATCTGTTGGGCCTCGTAGCCCGCCTTGACGGAGCCCAGGCCCACTTCGCCCAGCAGCGTCACGCCCGCGTCGGCCATGTCCTTGAAGTCCTGCTCGGTCATGCCTTTTTCGATGACCGGGGCGCCCGCGATCACCTTCACCCCACCAGGGCGGAAGTTGTCGAACGCACGCTGCGCGGTGATGGCCAGGGCCTTGAGGCCCACGATGTCCTTGGGGCGGCCGGGTAGGTGCACTTCGCCGGCCGAGACCATGGTGGTCACGCCGCCGTTCATGGTCGAGTCGATCCAGCCGATCTGGTTCTGGCGCGGCGTCCAGTCGCCAAACACCGGGTGCACGTGGCTGTCGATCAGGCCCGGCGCCACACAGGTCTGGCGCGCGTCGATCACGGTGTTCGCGTGGTCGGTATCGCAGTCCTTGTAGCGGCCCACGGCCACGATGAGGCCGTCATTCACCACGATGGTGTCGGCGTCGAGGATGGGGCGGTCCAGGTCGCCCGACAACAAAAGACCGATGTTCTGGATGACGACCTTGCCCGATTTGCCGCCTGCTGCTGCTTCTGCCATGGATTCTCCTCGTTGGGTGGTGGGCGGGGCGCCACGCGGCACTCCGCAGGGAAAAATCTCTTGTCGATTCAGGCCGTGGCTGCCGCCTTGCCCTTGGGCAGGTGGGGGCCGGGCGCCACGGTGCGCAGCACGGTGTCGATGACGAACGACTCCCAGTGCGCCAGCGCGTCGGGCGTCTCCAGGTCTTCGCCCAGAAAGGCCGACAGCGTGTGCCGGTTGGACATGTAGAAGTAGCCCGTGGCGGCGATCAGCAGGTACACATCGCGCGCCGATACGTCCTTGCGGAACAGGCCCTGCGCCTGGCCGCTTTCGAGCACGCGGCGGATCACCTCGATGGCGGGCGATGAGTATTCGCGGGCCCGCATCGACTTGGAAATGTGCTTGCCCTTGTGCAGGTTCTCGGTGTTGAGCAACGTGATGAACTCGGGGTTCTTGCGGTAGTAGCCCACCACAAAGCGGATCACGGCCTGCAGTGCTTCGACCGGTTTGGCGGTGTCCAGGTCCAGTTTGGACTCCGCATCGTTCATGCGCCGGTAGGTTTCTTCCAGCACCTCGATGAACAGGCCTTCCTTGCTGCCGAAGTAGTAGTAGATCATCCGGTCGAAGGACTTGGCCGCCTTAGAGATCTTCTCCACGCTGCCGCCTTCGTAGCCGTAGCGGGCGAACACCTTGGTCGCCGCCTTCAGGATGTTGTCGCGCGTGGTCTGTGCGGCCTGCTCGCGCACGCCCGTCTTGCGGGCAGAGGCTGCGCGGGGGGACGCGGTCCGGGTCTTGGTGGGGGTGGCAGACATGGCGGGTCCTGGTGGATGACGCGGGCCCCGGGAGTGGGGCCCGCCGGGGATCACTGCTCTGCGAACGCGCGTTCGATCACGAAGTCGCCCGGCTTCGTGGTGTTGCCTTCATTGAAGCCGCGCTCTTCCATCATGTGCTTGAGGTCGCGCAGCATCTCGGGGCTGCCGCAGATCATCACGCGGTCTTCGGCGGGGTTGAGCGCGGGCAGGCCCAGGTCGCGTGCCAGCTGGCCGTTCTCAATGATCGTGGTGACCCGGCCCTGGTGCTTGAAGGCCTCGCGCGTCACGGTGGGGTAGTACTTGAGCTGCTTGCTGACCATCTCGCCCAGGAACTCGTGCTTGGGCAGTTCTTCGGTGATGTAGTCGTGGTAGGCCAGCTCCTTCACCTCGCGCACGCCGTGTACCAGGATGACCTCTTCGAACTTCTCGTACGTCTCGGGGTCGCGGATCAGGCTCAGGAACGGTGCCACGCCCGTGCCGGTGGAGAGCATGTACAGGCGTTTGGCAGGCAGCAGGTAGTCGATCAGCAGGGTGCCCGTGGGCTTTTTGCCGACCACGATGGTGTCACCCACCTTGATGTGCTGCAGGCGCGAGGTCAGCGGGCCGTCGGGCACCTTGATGGACAGGAACTCCAGATGCTCTTCGTAGTTGGGGCTCACGATGCTGTAGGCGCGCAGCAGGGGTTTGCCGTTTTCGCCGCGCAGGCCAATCATCGTGAAATGTCCGTTGGAGAAGCGCAGTGCGGTGTCGCGCGTGGTAGTGAAGGAGAAAAGGCGGTCCGTCCAGTGGTGGACCGTCAGGACGCGTTCGTCAAGAAAGGCGCTCATGGTGCGTTAGATGGAAAAGTTGGAAGCAAATAAGGAATTTGGCTGAAGAGCAGGGCCCCATGCGCTCTACAGCGCAATGTTCAGGCCTGAAAGCTTGTGGCTCACAACCCTCCATTGTTCCGCATCTGGCAAAGCCGCTTTTCTTTTGGTGATTGTGGGGAGCGTGGGCGCCAGCCTTTTGTTGAACTGCAGAAAGATTTCCATGCCCTCAGGCAGGTCGTCTTCGGCATAGATGGCGTTGGCCGGGCACTCCGGAATGCACACCGCGCAGTCGATGCACTCGTCTGGGTCAATGACCAGATATTCCGGCCCCTCCTTGAAGCAATCGACCGGGCACACATCGACGCAGTCGGTGTACTTGCACCGAATGCATGCGTCCGTCACAACGTGCGTCATTTTGGGGCTCCTCGTGCACCGTTTTTGGGGGTGCGAAAACACCATTGCAGAGTCTGTTTGATTCCGCTACATTGACATGAAATGTAGTGTTCACAACATTTAAGTTAAGTGAATGCTACACAAAATGCAATGCGCGTACAAGCACTTGCAACAATGCAATGAATGGGTCGCCACGATGACTGAACACACCAAGACCGATGGGCTGCCGGGTATGGATGCGCCAGAGTTGCCGCAGGTGCTGGAGCGCGCCCGGCCGCGCAACGAGCGCATGAATTCCGCCAAGGTCGAGTGCAATGCGTGTCCGGTGCTGTGCCAGATTTCCGAAGGCCGCGCAGGCGCTTGCGACCGCTACGCCAACCAGGCGGGCGTGCTGGTGCGGCTGGACCCGGTGGTGTTGCTGCGCAAGACGCTGGAGGCAGGCGAGGCCACGCTGGTGCCCTTTGCGGGCCGCGCTGAGGCTGCAGAAGGAGCAGGGACGGAGGTGGCTCCTGAACCCGCATGGAACGGCGACCTGCTGCTGTCTGAAGAAGTGTTCGTGACGGGCGTGGGCTCGTCTACCACCTACCCGGACTACAAGCCTGCGCCCTTCATCGTGGGCTCCCAAACCGACGGCGTGGACATGGTCACCGTGGTCACCGAGGGCATCTTCAGCTACTGCAGCTTCAAGGTGAAGATCGACACCGACCGCTTCCTCGGATCCGAACAGGCCAACGTGCGCTGCAAGGGCGAGGTGGTGGGCCATGTGACCACAGCAGAGTACGGCTCGCAGATGCTGTCGCTGGGTGGTGTGCACCACCTCACGGGCGGCACCAAGAAGGAAGGCCGCATCACCGCCGAGATGATGCAGGCGCTGGGCAACAAGCAGGCGGTGGAGTTCACCATCGACGGTGGCTCGCAGCTTATCATCCAGGCCGGCCGCGCGCCCATCGTCAACGGTGTGGCCGAGCAGCGCATGCGCGTGGGCTGCGGTTCTGCGGCCATCGGCATCTTTGCGCGCCAGTTCTTTGGCCATGCGGACGAGGTGGTGGTGGTGGACGACCACATCACCGGCGTGCTGACCGAGCACCAGGCGGGCCGCTGCCTGGACATGAAGCCCTCAGGCATCCAGATGCGCGGGCGCAAGTCCACGCCGGGACGCTACTTTCAGGTGGCCAATCCGGGCACTGGCTGGGGCGGCACCGACATTGCCGACCCGCTGTCCATCATCGAGGGCTGGGACGAATCCGTCGCCTGGCCGGGGCTGCGCCTGTTGATGACCTCCACCACCGGGGAGCATGCCTCCTGGTACGTGCTGGACGCGCAACTCCACCCGGTGGAGGCCGAGATGCCCGCCGAAGTGCGCCGCATCGTGGACCGCATCGGCGAAAACTGCGAGCCCTCGCTGGCCTCCGTGCTGTTCCTCGGCGGTGCAGGCGGCAGCCTGCGCGCAGGCGTCACCGAGAACCCGGTGCTGCTCACCCGCTCCATCAAGAACGCGCTGGTCAATGTGACCTGTGGCGGTGCCCCGGCCTATGTGTGGCCGGGCGGCGGTATCACCGTGATGGCCGACGTGCTGCGCATGCCCGACAACAGTTTTGGCACCGTGCCCACGCCCGCCATCGTGGCGCCCATCGAGTTCAGCATGCGCCGTGCGGACTACGAAGCGCTGGGCGGGCACATCGAACAGATCCGCAGCCTGCGCGACGTGCTGGAGCGCGGTGCGTGGCACAACGACGGGGCTCCGCAGGCGCGCGTGTGGCAAACCTTGCCCGCGGCCAACCCGTGGCCGCTGGGTCGCCCGCCTCTGCTGGGTTGAGTGGATCGCACCGTGAACGCTTGCCGCAAGCTCCTGTCCGACGGCCGCTGGCATTTTCAGCATGGCCCGATGGACCTCATCCTCCAGGCCGAAGGGGCGCGCGACGCCGTGGCCCTGGCGCACGAGCGTGCGTGGCAGCGTTTTGAAGGGCTGCTGCAGGAGCTGGTGAATGAACTCCCCGGCCTGCGGGCGCCGGTGGGTGCGCACTGCGCGGTGCAGGGCGTGGTGGCGCGTCGCATGTGGGCCGCCTGCAGCCCTTATCGCGCAGGCTTCATCACATCGATGGCGGCGGTGGCGGGCGCGGTGGCGCAGGAGATTCTGGCCTGCTACGAGCAGCCGGGCATAGACCGCGCCTGGGTCAACAACGGCGGCGACATTGCGCTGCACCTGGCGCCCGGCAAGTCGGTCACGGTGGGGGTGTACGCTGACATTGCTGCGCTGAATGCTGCACAGTTGCGCAACGGCCTGGTGCTGGATGGGCAGATTCGCATCGACAGCGCCATGCCGGTGCGCGGTGTGGCCACCAGTGGCTGGCGCGGGCGCAGCCAGTCGCTCGGCATTGCCGACAGCGTGACGGTGCTGGCGCGCACGGCGGCGCAGGCCGATGCAGCGGCAACCATCGTGGCCAACGCGGTGAATGTGGCCGATGCGCGGATTGTCCGCAGGCCCGCGTGGCAGGTGCGGGACGACAGTGACCTGGGTGCCATCCCTGTCACCGTGGATGTCCCTGCCTTGCCCAAAGAGCTGGTGGGCCGGGCCTTGCACCAGGGGCTGCAAAAAGCGCAAGAATTGCAGTCCAGCGGCCTGCTGTGGTTTGCACTGCTGGCGTGCCAGGGGCAGTTTGTGGCGACCTCGGCGCCCCAGGCGCTGGCGGATGCGGTGTGGCCCCGGCATGCAGCGGTGGAATCGGAAGTTGGTTCAGTATTTGCTTAACGAATTGCACAGGTCTCCAGAATGATCCAGATACGACGCGTTTTCACCCATCTTGAGGAAATCCGGCACGAATTCGGGCCGGTGGCCGACGTGCCGCTGCTGCGTGGTGCCATCGGTGCGGTGCTGACCAACCCGTTTGCGGGCCGGTACGAGCCCGACATCCTCCCCATGATGGACGCGCTGCAGGATGTGGGGCTGGACATGGCCCAGCGCCTCCTGAAGGCCATGAGCGTGCCCGCCGAGCGCATCGAGACCTATGGCAAGGGTGCCATCGTGGGCGCGGCGGGTGAGCTGGAACACGGCGCGCTGTGGCATGTGCCCGGTGGCTACGCCATGCGCGAACTGCTGGGCTGGAAGGGCGACCGCAACGCCTACGCCAAGGGCCAGGCCGAAGAGAAAACGGGGCAGCCCGCCAACGCGTTGTCCATCGTCCCCTCCACCAAGAAGGTGGGCGGCCCCGGCGCGGCGCTGGATGTGCCGCTGACCCACATCAACGCCAGCTACGTGCGCAGCCATTTCGACGCGATCGAAGTGCGTGTTCCGGGCGCGCCCTCTGCCGATGAGATCGTGTTCATACTCGCCATGACCACGGGCCCGCGCATCCACGCCCGCGTCGGCGGGCTCAAGGCGGCAGACATCAGCCAGTGGAACGGTCTGCGCTGAGCCGCACGCCAGCCCGCACTCCCTCGAACAAGACAAGACCCCAAGGAGCCAAAAAATGCCAGCCAAGATTCGCAAGATCATCGTCCAGACCGACGAAGTCCGCGTGGAAATGGGGCGTGATGTTCAGCCCCCGGTGCGCAAGGCGCTGGCCATGGCCGTGATCGAGAACCCCTGCGCAGGCCGCTATGTGGAGAACCTTGACGAACTCATCGCCATCGGTGAGGAGCTGGGCGGCCTTCTGGGCGCTCGCTGCGTGCAGGCCCTGGGCATTGAACCTGGCCAAGCCCAGAGCTACGGCAAGGCCGCCATCGTGGGCGAGGCGGGCGAGCTGGAGCACGCCGCCGCCATCCTGCACCCCAAGCTGGGCGCACCCCTGCGTGTAGCGGTCGAGAAGGGCGCCGCTCTGGTCCCATCCAGCAAGAAAATGGGCGGCCTGGGCACAGCCATCGACGTGCCCCTGGGCCACAAGGACGCCGCCTATGTGCGCAGCCATTTCGACGCCATGGAAGCCCGTGTGGCCGATGCCCCACGAGCCAATGAAATCGTGGTGGCCGTTGTCGTGACGGACAGCGGGCGGCCGTTGCCACGTGTCGGCGGCCTCACGGTCTCTGAAATCAAGGGTGTTGACGGCCTGCGCTGAGCCCGGCGCGCGCACAACACACACCTGTCCTGTCTTACCCCCCGTTCGATCTCTCTCCAACCATCCTTCAGGAGTCTCCCATGACGATGCGACGAAACCTCATGCGTGCCACGGCTGCGGCTGCATTGGCCCTTACCCTGGCCCCAGTGTTTGCCCAGGGCGTGATCAAGATTGGCGAGGTCAACAGCTACAAGGCACAACCTGCTTTCCTGGAGCCCTACAAGAAAGGCATGGAGCTGGCGGTCGATGAGATCAACGCTGCGGGCGGCGTCAATGGCAAGAAGATCGAACTGATCACGCGCGACGACAACGCCAACCCCGGCGACGCCGTTCGCGTGGCCGAAGAGCTGGTGTCGCGCGAGAAGGTCGATGTGCTGGCGGGCACCTTCCTGTCGAACACCGGCCTGGCGGTGGCCGACTTCGCCAAGCAGAAGAAGTTTTTCTTCCTGGCTGGCGAACCGCTGACCGACAAGATGACCTGGCAAGGTGGCAACCAATACACCTTCCGCCTGCGCCCCGGCACCTACATGCAGGCCGCCATGCTGGTGCCTGAGGCCGCCAAGATGAAGAAAAAGCGCTGGGCCGTGGTCTACCCCAACTACGAATACGGGCAGTCGGCCGTGGCGGCGTTCAAGCAACTGCTCAAGGCCGCCCAGCCCGACGTGGAGTTTGTGGCCGAGCAAGCCACGCCATTGGGCCGCGTGGACGCTGGCAGCGTGGTGCAAGCGCTGTCCGATGCCAAGCCCGACGCCGTTTTCAATGTGCTGTTTGGCGCGGACCTGTCGAAGTTCGTGCGCGAAGGCAACACGCGCGGCCTCTTCAAGGGCATCGAGGTGGTCAGCGTGTTGACGGGCGAGCCCGAATACATGGACCCCTTGAAAGACGAGGCCCCTAACGGCTGGCTGGTGACCGGCTATCCCTGGTATGGCATCAACACCCCCGCACACAAGGCGTTCGAGCAGGCGTACCAGGCCAAGTTCAAGGACTACCCGCGTCTGGGTTCGGTGGTGGGCTACAGCATGATCAAGTCGGCTGCGGCTGGTATTGCCAAAGCCAAGAGCACCGACACCGACAAGCTGGTCGCTGCGTTCAAGGGTCTGCAGGTAGATACCCCGTTCGGCAAGATTACCTACCGTCCTGAAGACCACCAGGCCACCATGGGCGCGTTTGTCGGTCGCACCAAGAACGAAGGCGGCAAGGGCGTGATGGTGGACTACGTCTACCTGGATGGCGCCGATGCCAAGTACCAGCCGTCCGCTGCCGACGTGAAAAAGTCGCGAAGCGCTGATTGATTCCCTCGGAGGTCTGAGGCGCCTGCGGCGCCTCGGTCCCGGCAGATGCTACCTGCAGTCCGGCACCGCCCGGTTTTACGGGTGCTGGCTGGTGTTGGCTGACGTCTGCGGGGCGTGGCCGGCTTCTTTCATGGCCGTCGCGCTGGCAAAAATAGTGTGAACAGGCCCTACAGGGTGTATCGAACATGAGTTTTTCGGGTTTCATCGTCCAGCTCATCAACGGGTTGGCGAGCGCGTCGTCGCTGTTCCTCGTGGCGGCGGGTCTGTCGCTGATCTTTGGCGTGACGCGCATCGTGAACTTTGCCCATGGCTCGTTCTTCATGGTGGGCATCTACGTCGCGTATTCGCTGGTCGAGCGCTTGAGCGGTGCCCTGGGCTTCTGGGTGGCCTTGCCGCTGGCCGCGCTGATCGTTGGCGTGCTGGGGGCGTTGATCGAGGTGGTGCTGCTGCGCCGCATCTACAAGGCGCCCGAGCTGTTCCAGCTGCTGGCCACGTTTGCCCTGGTGCTGGTCATCAAGGACGCGGTGCTGTGGCTCTGGGGCCCCGATGAACTGCTGGGCCCGCGCGCGCCGGGCCTTTCAGGTTCCGTCAGTCTGCTGGGCAGGCAGTTCCCCAGCTACGACCTGTTCCTCATCGTGGTCGGTCCGCTGGTGCTGGGCGCTGTCTGGCTGCTGCTCACGCGCACCCGGTTTGGCACGCTAGTGCGCGCCGCTACACAAGACCGCGAGATGGTGAGCGCCCTGGGCGTCAACCAGGCCTGGTTGTTCACGGCCGTGTTCGCTCTGGGCGCGATGCTGGCCGGGCTGGGGGGCGCACTGCAGCTGCCGCGCGAGCCCGCGACGCTGGAGATGGACCTGCACACCATCGGTGCCGCCTTCGTGGTGGTGGTGGTGGGCGGCATGGGCTCCATCCCGGGCGCGTACGCCGCAGCCCTGCTGATTTCCGAGATCAAGGCCATCTGCATCTGGCTGGGTGTGGTCGACGTGTTTGGGCTGAGTGTTTCTTTTTCCAAACTGACGCTGGTGGTGGACTTTCTGGTGATGGCGGTGGTGCTGGTCTGGCGCCCGTGGGGCCTGTTCGGCCGGCCGCAGGCACCCAGCCGCTACGTGGGCATGCAAGAGGAGCCGCTGCGTCGCCCGGGCAAGGCTTACCTGGTGGCGGCTGCGGTGCTGGGCCTGCTGCTGGCAGCAGCCCCGGTGCTCACCGCGCAGTCGCCGTACACCACGGTGCTGCTGATCGACCTGCTGATCGCAGCGCTGTTTGCGGCCAGCCTTCACTTCATCATGGGGCCTGCGGGCATGCACTCCTTCGGCCATGCCGCCTACTTTGGGCTGGGCGCCTATGGTGCGGCCCTGCTGGTGCGCACGCTCGGGCTGCCCATGGAGGTCGCACTGGTGGTGGCGCCGCTGGTGGCCGCCGCCGGGGCGTTTGTCTACGGCTGGTTTGCGGTGCGGCTGTCGGGCGTGTACCTGGCCATGCTGACGCTGGCCTTCGCCCAGATCACCTGGGCCATCACCTACCAGTGGGACAGTTTCACGGGGGGCAGCAACGGCCTGACCGGTGTCTGGCCTGCGGCCTGGCTGGCAGACAAGCGCATGTATTACTGGCTCACGCTGGCACTGGTGGGGGCAGGGGTGTGGTGGCTGCGCCGCGTGCTGTTCTCGCCGTTTGGCTATGCGCTGCGCGCGGGGCGCGACTCTGTGCTGCGGGCCGACGCCATCGGCATCGACGTCAAGCGCATGCAGTGGGCGGCGTTTGTGGTGGCGGGGACGGCGGCAGGGTTGGCAGGGGCGCTGTATGCGTTCTCCAAGGGCAGCATTTCGCCAGAGTCGCTGTCCGTGGGCAAGTCGGTGGATGGGCTGGTGATGGTGCTGCTGGGCGGCATCCAGACGCTGGCGGGCCCCGTGGTGGGCGCGGTGACCTTCACCTGGCTGCACGACACCGTGGCGCGCAACACCGACTACTGGCGCGCCATGCTGGGTGCCATCATCCTCATCCTGGTGCTGCTGTTTCCGCAGGGCATCGCGGGCACCATCAAGCAGATTTTTGACAACATGCGCGACGCCAAGAACACCAAGGAGGGCACAGCATGAGCCTCCTCAAAGTCACCGGTCTGGGCAAATCGTTTGGCGGCGTCAAGGCGGTGGATGGCATCCACTTCGAACTGGCGGCTGGCGAGCTGCTGGCGCTGATTGGCCCCAACGGCGCGGGTAAGTCCACCACGTTCAACATGGTCAATGGCCAGCTGCCTGCCGATGCAGGCTCCATCCAGCTCAACGGCCAGGAGCTGGTGGGCCGCAAGCCCCGCGACATATGGCGCATGGGCGTGGGCCGCACCTTTCAGATCGCCGAAACCTTTGCATCGCTGACGGTAGTGGAGAACGTGCAGATGGCACTGATCTCCAACGACGGTCTGCTGTTCTCCCTATGGCGCAGGGCTGCCGACCACAAACGCGAAGAAGCCCTGGCGTTGCTCGACCAGGTGGGCATGAAGTCGCAGGCCGACCGGCCCTGCAGCGTGCTGGCCTATGGCGATGTGAAGCGTGTGGAGCTGGCGATTGCCATGGCCAATTCGCCCAAGCTCCTGCTCATGGACGAGCCCACCGCCGGCATGGCGCCCAAGGAGCGCAACGAACTCATGGCGCTGACCAAGCAGCTGGTGATCGACCGCAATATGGCGGTGTTGTTCACCGAGCACAGCATGGACGTGGTGTTTGCCTATGCCGACCGCATGATCGTGCTGGCGCGCGGGCGACTGATTGCCGAGGGCAAGCCGCTGGAGCTGCGCGACCACCCCAAGGTGCAGGAGGTCTACTTCGGCACCGGCAAGACGTTTGAGAAGAAAGCCTCAACCCATGCGGAGGCGGCATGACCATGACGACCCACAACCCCAAAGAACTGCTGCTCCAGGCCAAGGGCCTGCAGGCCTGGTACGGTGCCGCGCAGATCCTGTACGACGTGGATCTGGACGTGCGCCGTGGCGAAGTGGTGGCCCTGATGGGCCGTAACGGCGCAGGCAAGTCCACCACGCTCAAGACACTGATGGGCATGCTGGCCAAGCGCAAGGGCAGCATCCAGTTCATGGGCAAAGATCTGTCCAAAACCGACCCGCACGACGCCGCGCGCCTGGGCCTGGGTTTTGTGCCCGAAGACCGCCGCGTGTTCACCGACCTCACGGTGATGGAGAACCTGGAAGTGGGCCGCCAGCCCGCCCGCACTTGGCCCGACGGCACGGCTGCCCCGGTGTGGACGCCCGAGCGCCTGTTCAAGCTCTTCCCCAACCTGGGCGAGATGCCCCAGCGCCCCGGCGGCCGCATGAGTGGCGGTGAGCAGCAGATGCTAACGGTGGCCCGCACGCTCATGGGCAACCCGTATCTGGTGCTGCTGGACGAGCCCTCCGAAGGCGTGGCCCCTGTCATCGTGGAGCAGATGGCGCACATGATTCTGGAGCTGAAGGAGCAGGGCGTGAGCATCCTGCTGTCCGAGCAGAACATGCACTTTGCCGAGCTGGTGTCCGACCGCGCCTACGTGCTCGAAAAGGGCCAGATCCGCTACCAGGCCAGCATGGAAGAGCTGGCCGCCAACGAAGAGGTGCGGCGCGCCTACCTCAGCGTCTGAAGAAGAAGTTCCCCGGCCCTGGCCTTACCGGGCCGTGGCCGATGTGTCAGTGCGTTCCCAACCGGAGTGTTCACCATGCAAACTGCGCAACGTCGTCGCTTTCTTCTTCAATCGGCCGCGCTCACCGTGGCCGGGGCCAGCTTCCCCGCTAGCTGGGCGGCAGGCAAGATCAAACCCGGTGAGCGAGCGGCGCTCATCGTGGTCGATGTGCAGAACTGTTTTGTCCCTGGCGGCACGCTGCCCGTGGCCAAGGGGGATGAGGTGGTGCCCGTCATCAACCGCATCGCCACAGCGTTTGAGAACGTGGTGGTCACGCAGGACTGGCACACCCAGGGTCATGCCTCGTTCGCCAGCGCCCATGCAGGCAAGAAGCCGTTTGAAACCACCCAACTCAGTTACGGCCAGCAGGTGCTGTGGCCCGACCATTGCGTGCAGGGCACCGACGACGCCGCCCTGCACAAGGACCTCAAGGCGCCCAAGGCCCAGGTGATCCTGCGCAAGGGCTTTCACCAGCATGTGGACAGCTACTCGGCCTTTGAAGAGGCCGACCGCAAGACCTCCACTGGCCTGGCCGGCTACCTCAAGCAGCGTGGCATCAAGACCGTGTTTGTCACGGGCCTGGCCACCGACTTCTGCGTGGCCTGGACGGCGCTCGACGCCAAACGCCTGGGCTTTGAAACCTATGTGGTCGAAGACGCCACCCGCGCTATCGACCTCAACGGATCGCTCGACGCGGCCTGGAAGAACATGAAGGCCAAGGGCGTCAAACGCATCCAGTCCAGCGATATCGACGTCGCCTGATGGCGCCCCGCCCCGGTGCTTGCGCGCCGGGGTTTGACGGATTCACAACACCCCGCAGAAATGGTTGCGCAGCCGCTCCGCTTGCAGGGAAACTTGCGCACTTGATGTAAGGAGCGTTTCATGAAATGTCGTGGGATGGAGGAGGGGGGCATCGACCGCCGTGTGATGCTGACAACCCTGGCTGCCGCTGCTCTGGGGGCCGCAGGCCCGGCAGCCGCCGAGACCGGGGTGACAGACGCCCGCATCAAGGTAGGGCAGTCGGCCGTGTTCACCGGCCCGGCCAAGGATTTTGGGGTGGACTACAAGGCTGGCATTGCGCTGGCGTTCGACAAGGTCAACAAGACCGGCGGCGTGAACGGGCGCACGCTGGAGCTGGTGTCGCACGACGATGCCTACGAGCCCAAGAAGACGGCCGAGAACACGGTCAAGCTCATTGACGAAGACAAGGTCTTCGCCCTGATCGGCTACGTGGCCACCGGAAACCTCATCGCCGCCATGCCCCTGGCGGAGAAAGCAGGCGTGCCCATGTTCGCGCCGCTGGTGGGCACCACGTCCTTCCGCACCACGCACAACCGCTACCTGTTCCATGTACGTGCCAGCTACGAGACCGAGCTGCGCAAGATCGTGGGCCATCTGGCCACGCTGGGCATCAACAACATCGCCGTCATCTATCAGAACAGCGCGTTCGGCAAATCCAACCTCGACACCTGCCTGCAGATCGCCGAGGGCCTGAAGGTGAAGGTGGTGGATTCCGTGCCCATGGAGATCGCCGCCACCGACGCCAAGCCCCAGGTGGCCCAGCTCACCAAGGCCCAGCCGGGCGCGGTGGTGATGATCATGGCGGGCAAGATGGTGGAGGTTTTCTTGCGCGACTACCGGGCCGCGGGCGCTGCTTCGCCGCTGTACACCATCTCGGTGGGTATCACCGATGCACCGGGCTCGGCCCAGCGCCTGAACGGCGGCATCGAAGGCCTGGTCACGGCCAGCATCGTGCCCTCGCCGCAGGCCAGCCGTCTGGCCATCGTGGCCGACTACCGCAAGGACCGCGCGGACGCGGGCGAGAAGATCGACAGCTACACCATGCTGGAGGGCTATATCGCCGCGCGCGTGTTTGTGGAGGGCCTCAAGCGTGCAGGCAAAGCCCTCACGCGTGAAGGTTTCATCAAGGCCATGGAAGACATGGGCACCACCAAGATCGGCGACTTTCCGCTGGTGTATGGCCCGGGCAACCACAATGGCTCCAACTTTGTGGACCTGGAGATGTACACGCGCAGCGGGTCGCTGCGACGCTGACTGAGAACAACCTACCGAGACATGCACGCGCCCGCTTCACCTTCCCCGGTTGTCGTCAATGGCCAGCCGTGTGCCCTGCCACAGAGCACCTTGGCCAGCGCCACGCTGCTGCACGTGCTGCGCAACGACCTGGCCCTCAACGGCCCCAAATACGGCTGCGGCCTGGGGCAGTGCGGCGCCTGCACGGTGCTGGTCGATGGCATTGCCGCGCGGGCCTGCGTGATCCCGGCGCAGGGCGTGGCAGGCCGTGAGGTGACGACGCTGGAGGGGCTGCCCGGGCGTTGCAGCGTTACCGAGGGACTTCACCCGGTGCAGCAAGCCTTTGTGGATGAACAAGCCGCGCAATGCGGCTATTGCCTCAACGGCATGGTGATGATGGCCGTGGCTTTGCTGGAGCGCAACCCTGACCCCGACGAAGCAGCCGTGCGCCGCGAGCTGTCGGGCAACCTGTGCCGCTGCGGCACGCATGTCGAAATCATCCGCGCTGTGCTGCGCGCGGCCCAGCTGATGCGCGAGGCCCAGGCATGAACACGCCTCCATCCCTGCGCGCCCATAGCCCGCTCACCCGCGCCGACTTCCATGCCGCCCAGGGCGTGCTGCTGGTGGTGCGCAACCCACCGCCCGCGCCACCGCCCGTCAAGGGCCAGCCCGCGCTGGTGGCAGGCAACCCGGCCGAGGGCGTGGAGATACTGATCGCCGTGTGGGACGACGGCAGCGTGACCGCGCTCAACGGCCATGTGGACCTGGGCACCGGCATCCGCACCGCGCTCGCACAGATCGTGGCCGAAGAACTCGATGTGCCGCTGGCGCAGGTGAACATGGTGCTGGGCGACACCACCCGCGCGCCCAACCAGGGTGCCACCATCGCGAGTGCATCCATCCAGATCCACGCCAAGCCCCTGCGCACCGCCGCCGCGCAGGCGCGCCACTGGCTGGTGGCGCAGGCCGCAGAGCGGCTGAGCGTGCCGGTGGATCAATTGCAGGTGCGTGCCGGTGTGGTGCAGGTCACGGCAGACCCGTCGCGCCAGGTGGCCTACTGCACGCTGCTGGCAGGCGCACACACCACGCTGGAGTTGATGGACGCCACACCCACCAAGGCCGCCGCCGATTACACCGTGGTCGGCCAGTCCGTGCCGCGCGTGGACATCCCGGCCAAGGTCAGCGGCGAGCTGGTGTTTGTGCACGACATGCGCGTGCCAGGCATGCTGCACGGCCGCGTGGTCCGCCCGCCGTATGCGGGGGCCGACCATGGAGACTTCATCGGCAACACGCTCGAATCGGTGGACCAGCAGTCCATCGCCCACATCCCCGGCATCCGTGCCGTGGTGGTGATCCGCGACTTTGTAGGCATCGTGGCCGAGCGTGAGGAACAGGCCGAGCAAGCCCTGCGCGAGCTGAAAGTACGCTGGAAGGACTGGCCCGGCTTTCCGCGCCAGGACGGCGCCGAGGCGCTTGAACAAGCCATCCGCGCCAACCCCGCCACCCAGCGCCGCCTGGTGGACGAAGGCGATGTGGACGCGGCCCTGGCAGCAGCCGACCAGCCCATGCCGCGCACCTATGTGTGGCCCTACCAGATGCATGGCTCCATCGGCCCATCGTGCGCGGTGGCCGAATGGCGCAGTGATGACAGCACCGGCCGCCAGCGCATGACGGTGTGGGCCGGCACGCAAAACCCCCATGTGCTGCGCGCCGACCTGGCCCGCCTGATGGGCCTGCCTGATGTGGACATCGACCTCATCCGCATGGAGGCCGCAGGCTGCTACGGCCGTAACGGCGCCGATGACGTGGCGGCCGATGCCGCGCTGCTGTCGCGCGCCGTGGGCGCCCCGGTGCGCGTGCAGCTCACGCGCGAGCAGGAGCATTTGTGGGAGCCCAAGGGCACAGCCCAGCTCATGCAGGTGCGCGGTGGGCTCAAGGCCGACGGCACCGTGGCGGCGTACGACTTCGAAACGTCTTACCCCTCCAATGGCGCCCCCACGCTGGCCCTGCTGCTCACCCGCACCATCGAGCCCGTGGCCCAGGCCTATGAGATGGGCGACCGCACCGCGCGCCCGCCCTACCAGTACGACAACCTGCGCGTGGCCGTCAACGACATGCCGCCCATCGTGCGCGCATCATGGCTGCGTGGCGTGTCGGCGCTGCCCAACTCGTTTGCGCACGAGTCGTATGTGGACGAACTGGCTACTGCTGCGGGTGTGGACCCGGTGCAGTTTCGCCTGCAGCTGCTGAACGACCCGCGTGCCGCCGAGCTGGTGCAGGCCACGGCCGAAAAGGCGGGCTGGATTCGCCGCACCGGCCCTCAGCAGCGCGAGCTGGATGGTGATTGGGTCCAGGGCCAGGGCTTTGCCTACGCCCGCTACATCCACAGCAAATGGCCCGGCTTTGGCGCGGCCTGGGCCGCCTGGGTGGCCGATGTGGAGGTCAACAAAAAGACCGGCGAGGTGCATGTGCGCCGCGTGGTCGTGGGGCACGACGCGGGCCTGATGGTGAACCCCGCCGGCGTGGAGCAGCAGGTGCATGGCAACGTGCTGCAGACCACCAGCCGCGCGCTCAAGGAGCAGGTGAGGTTCGAGCCCGTCAAACAGGCTGTGGACAACCGCGAATGGGGCAGCTACCCCATCCTGAGCTTTCGCGAAGTGCCGGTCATCGAGGTCATGCACATGCCCCGGCAGGACGAGGCGCCGCTGGGCTCGGGCGAGTCGTCGTCCGTGCCGGGCACGGCGGCGATTGCCAACGCGATTTTTGATGCGACGGGCGTGCGCTTTCGTGCGCCGCCGTTCACGCCCGAGGTGGTGCGCGCCGGGCTCAACCCCCTGCCTGGTGGCGCGGGCCAGGCGGCCACAGGCAGCACCCCACCCACTGAGCAGGCCGAGGTTTTGCCCACGCTGGAGCTGCCCGCACCCACCGTGCCCGCCAGCGCCACGTGGCCCACCAAACGCAGCCCCTGGGCACGCGCCTTGGCCCTGGTCGCCGGTGGCATCGCCATGGGCGCAGCGCTGCTGGGCTGGCGCCCCTCCATCGCGCCCGTGGTGCAGACGGCGGGCGTGTCGGTCTACAACGCCGCCACCATCGAACGCGGCCGCCTGCTGGCCGCTGCAGGTGACTGCGCGGTGTGCCACACCGCACCGGGCGGCACGCCCAACACGGGTGGCCGCGCCATGGAAACGCCATTCGGCAAGGTCTACACCACCAACCTCACGCCCGACGCCGAGACCGGCATCGGCCAGTGGTCCTTCAGCGCCTTCCAGCGCGCCATGCGCGAAGGCATTTCGCGCGATGGCAAGCACCTGTACCCCGCGTTCCCCTACACCTCGTTCGCCAAGATGAGCGACGACGACCTCACGGCGCTGTACGCCTACCTCATGGTGCAGCCTGCCGTCCGGGCCGAGGTGCCGAAGACCGAGTTGACCTTCCCGTTCAGCGTGCGCCCCCTCATGGCAGGCTGGAACGCGCTGTTTCACGACGCCACGCCGTTCAAGCCAGACACGACACGCCCGCCCGAATGGAACCGGGGCGCCTACCTGGTGCAGGGCGTGGGCCACTGCGGCGCCTGCCACACGCCGCGCAATGCGCTGGGCGCGGAGCAGGGCGGGGCGGCGTTCCTCTCGGGCGCCATGATTGATGGCTGGGAGGCACCTGCGCTCACCGGCCTGTCGAAGGCGCCCGTGCCCTGGACGGCCGATGCGCTGTACGGCTACCTGCGCCACGGCCACAGCCCGCAGCACGGCAGCGCCTCTGGCCCCATGGCGCCTGTGGTACGCGAGCTGGCCCACTTGCCTGACGACGACATTCGCGCCATGGCGAGTTACCTGGCCTCGTTCACCGCGACGGACGCTGCTACCCAGCCAGCCACACAGCCTGTGTCAGACCCACAACAGCGCGCCCAAGCCGCCGTGGCCCAGGCCGCCGCGCTGGCCCCGCAGCCCGGCCAGGCCCAGCGCCTGTTCAACGGTGCTTGCGCCGCCTGCCACCACGACGGCGACGGCCCCAAGCTGCTCGGTGTGAACGTGCCCCTGGCGCTCAACAGCAACCTGCACAGCGACCGGCCCGACAACCTGCTGCAGGTCATCGTGCACGGCATCCACGAGCCCGCCGCGCGGGACATCGGCTTCATGCCCGGCTTCGGCCACGCGCTCAGCGACGCGCAGATCACCGAGCTGGCGGGCTACATGCGCCAGCGCTACGCCCCCGGCCGCCCGGCGTGGCGCGATGTGCCCGAGGCGCTGGCCCGCGTGCGGGCGGGGCCTGCGCATCCTTAGAGCGGCTCTTAGACGGTTCTGACGACCCTCCAGGCCATGTCTGGGGGATCGTCAGCACGGTTTGAAGCCTTTTGGTGCTGATGCGCTAGTGGAAAATGCGCGAGCAGCTATCAAAATTGGAGCAAATGGATCATCCGCAGGCCCCGTGTTCAGCCCGACAATCGTGCTGCATCACCGCCCAGACACCATGACACCTGCCGTCCCCTCGCCATCGCACAGCGCCGTGCGCACACCACACCGGCGCGTGCAGCGCATCGGCGGGGCGGCAACGCTGGCCCTGTGTTGCCTGGCCCTCACGGCCTGCGGGCCGGACGTGCAGGGGTCGCCCAAGCCGCCCCCGGCGTTTGGCCCGGCGCAGAGCAGCTGGTTCGGCTGCCCGTCCCTGCAAGGCGTGTACGCCTGGCCGCCGGTCGAGCCTGTGGGTGTGCGGGGCAGCCTGCCGTTTTTTACCGGCTCGGCCGAGATGCAGGTCTGGGTGCGGCAGCAGCGCGGCGAAACCACGCTGCGCACGCGCACCATCAACCGTGCGCGCAACGTGCGCACCTCGCTCACCCGGCAGTGGAGCCTGGTCACCTACAGCGGCGCGCAGGCCCGCTGCAGCGCCGGCATGCTCGATCTGGCTCCGCAGACCGCGCCGTCCGGCAACGAGCCGGGGGCCTCTGGCAAGCTGCAGGGGTTCCGGCTGGCGCTGCTCAAAGACGGCGGCCTGGCCGTGGGCAAGCGCACCCTTAGCACGGGTAACAAGGGCTCGTACTTTTCGTGGGGCGGGCAGTCCTACGGCAGCTACGACGCACCCGATGTGGAGACCTGGACCTGGTTCAAGCTGGCCCGCACCGCAGCGGGGGACAGCGAGCCGCCGGTCATCGACGCCTACGTGCCCGGGGCCACTTCTCCATAAGCCCCTTGGTTGTAGAGCGGCGCGCGAAAAAAGCCGCGAACTTCCCCGTTTATCGCGCTACCGCCTGCGTTGCCACCTCGGCACAGTGGCATCGGGGCTTGGTCCATGGTGGGGCCGGCCCGGGCGCCCGCCAGGTGCCCATGTCATCGGCCAGCCACGTGGCGGCCGCCCACTGTTGCCGTTCAAGGAGAAGACCATGCCCGCTAGCGAAATTGAAATCCACGCGATCGTGCTGCGACTGCTGCGTGAAGGCTATACCGCCCTGACTGCCGCCCAACGCCGGGTGGTGGACACGCTGATGGCGGTGTGCTGACGCCCGCCTGCGGGGCTGTTCAAGGGCCCCACGGGGCCGTTCGCAATCCGTTTGGGGCCTTTTGGGCCGGACGCGCTAGTGCCCATTGCCTGAGGTGCTATCAAAAATGTAGTAATTGCAGCTCGGCCTGCATCGCCTGCGCAATCAGGCGCATGTCGTGGTCGCTGATGGCAAACAGCCCAAAGCGGAACTTGCTGCCCCAGCGCTGGCGGTCGTCCACAAACTCGAAGTCGTCCAGCAGCGGCGCAATCGCTGCCTCACGCGCAGGCACATAGGCTACGTCCCGCCGCGACGGCACAAACCCGCCGCCCATGTCAAACGCATAGGGGGCGCCCGGCAACACGATGCCGATGGAAACAAACGCCTGCAGCCGGTCCTTGCCGCCCATGGTCACCGTGGGCGCGTAGTACGCCACGCGGTCGCCGGGGCGTATGCGCTGCAGCGGCGCCATCTTGCCATGGCACACCTGCATGTAGCCCGCGCCCGGCGTGGCGCAGCCCCGGCGGGCGTGCTGGGCGCAGGCCACCGCGATCCAGTTGCGGCGGGTGGCGGCTGCGGAGGGCGCTGCTGACAGGGGCATGTCGTTGCGCGCGGGCTCGGCATCCGGCCAAAGGGGGTGTTGCAGCAGGGCGTCGGTCATGAGAAAAGCTCCGGGTCCAAGAAGCCACCGATGGTGCAGGCCTGCTGCTGACACCGCAGTGTCAGTACCTTTGCAGCATCCCTGTGCGTAACTCAAAGCCTCAGACCAGCTGCCCCCACTGCCACAACGCAAACCCGCCCAGCAGCAAGGCCGATGCCCGGTTGATGCGCTGGCGCCAGGCGGGGGTAAAGCGCTGCCGCTGATAGGCAATTGCACTGGTCAGCAGCAGCCACCAGGCGGCAGAGCCCACCAGCACGCCCGCCACCATCCACAGCGGCGACGGCAGGCTGGGCCGGCCGCCGCCGAGCGAGCCAAACACCGCAATGAACGACACGATGGTGGCCGGGTTGGCCAGCGTCAGCGCAAACGTGCCCGCCGCCAGGCCCAGCATGCCCCGTGCGTCGCGCGCCGGGGCGGCGGTGTGGGCCACCGGCGCGTGCCAGGTGCGCCAGGCCAGCACCAGCAGCAATGCGCCGCCGCCCAGCGCCAGCGGGGTCCTGGCCTGCGTCAGCCCATCGATGAGCCAGCGCACGCTAAAGGCGCCCACGGCGCCATACACCGCATCGGCCGCAGCGGCGCCCAGGCCCGTGGCCAGCCCGGCCGCCAGGCCCCGCTCCAGGGTGCGTTGCATCGTCAGCACGCCAATGGGGCCCACAGGGGCCGCAATGAGCACGCCGATGACGGCGGCTTGCAGAAACACGGTGATTGAAGTGAAGTCCATGCACCGATGCTAGAGCGGCGTCTGGCGGTAGAGAATGCAGAAAATTCGGCGAATCCCGCATTGGGTTTCGTTTTTTTCTGTGCCAATCGATAAAGGCTTGTATGGAAGTCGATGACAAAGCCTGGCGCCTGATCAGCGCACTGCAGGCCGATGGCCGTGCCTCGCTCAAGGAACTGGCCGAGGCCGTGGGCCTGTCGGTGCCCGCCACGCTGGAGCGTCTGCGGCGTTTGCAGGAAGTGGGCGTGGTGCGTGGCGTGCATGCCGACATCGACCCCGCCAAGGTCGGCTACGGCGTGCGCGCCGTGGTGGGCATCAATGTGCCGCAGCCCGGCAAGAAGGCGCTGATCGACAAGCTGCGCCAGTCGCCCCAGGTGCTCGAATGCCACCACGTCAGCGGCAACGACTCGTATGTGATGCAGGTCGTGGCGCGCGACCTGCCCGACCTGGAGCGCTTTCTGGGCGACATCAATGGCTATGGCGAAACGCGCACGTCCATCGTGTTCTCCACGCCCATCCCGCTGCGCGGCCTGGCCCGCCCGGAGGCGGGCTGACCCACACGCTCAGAACGTGATCTTCACCGACGCCGCACTGCGCTGCGCGTCGCCATGGAACACGGCCTCGATGTTGTTCCCATCCGGGTCCAGCACAAACGCCGCGTAGTAGCCGGGGTGGTAAGCCCGCTCGCCCGGCGCGCCGTTGTCGGTGCCGCCGTGGGCCAGCGCAGCGCGGTAGAAGGCATCCACCATCGCCCGGTCCTGCGCCTGGAAGGCCAAGTGGTGCCGGCCTGTCAGGTGCCCTTGCGCGGCCACGCTGTCGGCGGTGGAGACAAACAGCTCATCCGCCCAGAAGTAGTCCTCGGCCGTGCCGCCCATGGGCACGTTCAGTGCGTCGAACACGGCCGCGTAGAACCTGCGGCTGGCGGCGAGGTCGCGCACCACGAGCTGGATGTGGTCGATCAGCCGGCCTCGGTGCAGTTCCTGTGTTTCCATGGGGCTCCTTTCGGTGAGAGGGATCGGCGCCAGGTCTCAATCGGGCGCATGCAGCCCGACACGGTTGCCATCCAGGTCGTGGATGTGCGCAAAGAAGCCCATGCCCGGCGGCAGCGCCTGGCGCGGCAGGGCCACGCGGCCGCCCTGGGCCACCGCACGGTCCAGCGCAGCGTCGAGGGAGGGCGATGCGTCCAGGTACACCAGCGTGCCGCTGCCCGACACCTGGGGCGCCGTGGGGCCCATCATCAGCGCGCCGCCCGCGCCATCGGCCTCGGGGTCGTAGGCAAACACGGCGCCTTCGCTCGGGCCCATGTTCTCGCGGCGCATGGGCTGGCCCAGCACGGCCTCGTAAAAGGCCTGGGCGCGGTCCAGCTGGGTGGTGGGGATCTCAAACCAGGCGATGGCGTTTTTCATGAAAGGCTCCTTGTCGTTCAATGGGTGATGGAAAGAAAGAAGCCCCGATGGTGAGCGGGGGCTGCTGACAGCGGAGTGTCAGCAGCCTGTCACCCGGCATCACATTGCCGGTTTGGGCGCCGACGCCGCCACCTGCGCCCGAAACGCACGCGGCGACAGGCCCGCATCGCGCGTGAAGGCGCGGGTGAAGTACGCCGGGTCGGCATAGCCCAGCGTGTAGGCAATCGTGGCCACGCCCAGGTGGGTGTAGGCCAGGTTGCGTCGCGCCTCGCGCATCAGCCGTGCCTCAATCAGCCGCTGGGCCGACACGCCCGTGGCAGCCCGCGCCACGCGGCTCAGGTGCGTGGGTGACACGGCCAGCGCCCGCGCGTAGTCGGCCACCTGCCAGTGCTCCAGAAAGTGCGCCTCGATCAGCGTCTCCAGCCGCTGCACCAGGCTGGACTCTGGCGCTGCTGCATCGCCCGGGCTGTGGTCTTCCATCGCGCGCGCCACCCAGCCCAGCAGCGTGGCGCTCAGGCCCCGCAGCACCAGCGCACGCGCCTTTGCGCGGCCCGAGAACTCCTGCCAGACCTGGCCCATGGCCTGGTGCAGCTCCGGCGGCGCGGGCGCCACGGCGGGCCGCGCCAGGTCGCGCCGCACATCGCCCACGCGCACAAAAATCTCGTCCATCAATTCATCGGCCAGCGTGGCCACCCAGCCCTGCGTGTGCTGCGTAAAGCGGAATGCATGCACATGCCCCTGCGGCACGTTGATGAGTGCACCGGCAAACAGAGGCACCCGCTCGCCATCCAGGTGCGCCACGCCCCCGCCCGAGGTGATCAGCAGCACCTGGTGCAGCCGCGTGTGCCGGTGCGGCGCCAGCTCCCAGTCGTGCAACGCCGACCGCTCGGCAATCGTCTCGCAGTGCAGCACATCGGGCAGGTGCTGCGACTCGCCAAACAGGCTGTACGAGCGGATGCCATCGATGTTCGAAAAGTGCATGTTCTGGCTCCATCCGTCCATTCAACGCGGCGACTGTGCCACGTATCTTTGGGTGGTCCGTTTGACCCATGTCATGAACACACCAACCACTACTGGAGACGCTATGAAAACCCAGGTTTGCATCATCGGCGGAGGCCCCTCGGGCCTCATGCTCTCGCAGCTCTTGCACCTCAAGGGCATCGACACCATCGTGCTGGAGCGCCAAAGCCGCGAATACGTGCTGGGCCGCATCCGCGCTGGCGTGCTGGAGCACGGCTTTGCTGCGTTGATGCGCGAGGCACAGTGCGGCGACCGCATGGACAAGGAAGGCGAGATCCACGACGGCTTCATCATTGCCCACGACGGAAAAATGGACCGGGTCGATTTGCACAAGTACAGCGGCGGTAGCTCCGTCGTGGTGTACGGCCAGACCGAGCTGACGCGCGACCTGTACGAAGCGCGTGACCGCATGAAGGGCGTCGTCATCCACAACGCCGAAGACGTGCAGCCCCACGACCTGAAAAGCGCCAACCCGTACGTGACCTACCGCAGTGGCGACGAAGTGGTGCGCATCGACTGCGACTTTGTCATCGGCGCCGACGGCTTCCACGGCGTGAGCCGCAAGTCCATCCCGCGCGACGTGCTCAAGGAGTATGAAAAGGTCTACCCCTTCGGCTGGCTGGGCGTGCTCTCGCGCACCAAGCCCGTCTCGCCCGAGCTGATCTACGCCAAGCACGAACGCGGCTTTGCGCTGTGTTCGCTGCGCTCGCAGGTGCTGAGCCGCTACTACATCCAGGTGCCGCTGACCGACAACGTGGAAGACTGGTCCGACGAAGCCTTCTGGGCCGAGCTGAAACGCCGCCTGCCCGCCGAGGTGGCTGCCCAACTCATCACCGGCCCCTCCATCGAGAAGTCCATCGCCCCCCTGCGCTCCTTCGTGGCCGAGCCCATGCGCTACGGCAACCTGTTCCTGGCCGGCGACGCCGCCCACATCGTGCCGCCCACCGGCGCACGGGGCCTGAACAGCGCGGCATCCGACATCTACTACCTTTACCACGCCATGGTGGCGCACTACAAGGATGGCGACAGCACCGGCCTCGACAAATACTCTGAAAAAGCCCTGGCCCGCGTGTGGAAGGCCCAGCGCTTCTCGTGGTGGATGACGACCATGCTGCACACCTTCCCGGATTCGATTGCCTACGACCAGAAGCTGCAGGACACGGATCTGGCGTACCTGTTCTCGTCCGAGAAGGCACTGGGGTCGCTGGCGGAGAACTATGTGGGGTTGCCGTTCTAGTCACCCAGCAATAGCACTGACACCCAATCAAAGGCCTGCATGGGGTTCTCTCATGCAGGCCTTTTTTGTATGTGCCCGGTCGGCGTTGTGTGCAAGCGGCGCTCCGTCTGCTCACGCGGCGCGCCCTACGGCCTGCGCACTGCGGCTCCATGCGAACCTCATTCCAACGCCGCTTTTCATGCAGCCGCCCCGCACGGCAATATTCATCTGCTACGCAAAATTTAGGCAGAACTGATGCTTACGCCCGCACGGCGGGCCCGATAGCATCGCATCAAGTTTTCAGATCATTGGCCCCGTGGTGTCGGTGTGCAAATCGACGATGGCTTGAACACGATGAAGCTGCTGACGCAGCGTTTTGAGGCGCGCACTGGACTGTGGTGGGCGCCCATTAGCAACCAGGAAAGCCATCACAAATGGATTGGGTCCCGATAGTCTTTATTACCTTCAAAGTGCTCGTGTTTGGCACTTGCATGTTCTACGCCATCAAGTGGCATCACGACCAAGGGAAGAAGGCGAAAGAAGAAGCTAGCAAGCGTCAAGGATTGTCCGGACGGGCACTGGACGCATCGGATAGGCGCTGATTGCTGGGACGTTCTTGGCTGCATCAATCCAACCAGGTACGAACCACCTCAGCTCGGGAGTTCAGCCTTACCCAGGCCATGATTTGCACAGCCTCAGCGCCGTGGACCGGTTGCTTAAGGCTGATTGCAGTCAACCGCCAAATGGAACTTTCTTGCAGCTTCAAGCCATGAAGCCGCCGTTGGCAACTGCCAGTACTTTCACAAAGTCTTGAACAAGTCCACAACGACTCTCTTCGCCCATCGAACCAGCTGGGAGTGTTCGTGCCGACGACTCCAGTGCACCGATACAGTGAACTGGTTCGCCGGGAAATCGGTATCGAGAAGAGTGAATTCTTCTTGCGGCAAAAAATCGCGCGCAATGGCCAGAGGCATCAGTGCTGCCAGATTGGTGTTCCTAACGATCCCTGGAAGCGCCAGGAAAGTCGAGGTTGTCAGCTTGATCTGTCTTTCCAGGTTTGCCGTCTTCAGCATTTGAAGGGTCTGCGTGTGCGAGCGCACCGCGACAAGATCCATCGTCTGCATTCTTTTCATAGTCAACGCATTGCGCTTGAGTAGCGCTGTGGCTGGATGCCCGGTGCGCAAGAGTAAGACATAGCGATCTGCCAGCAACTTTTCGTGTGCCGAACTTTTCAACTCGGGAAGAAAGCCGATGGCGAGGTGGATATCGCCGTTGTCCAACGCTGTCGCGATCTGCGACTGCTGCCACGTGCTTGCATCCACGTGGATGCCGGGAGCTTTTCGCCGAATCTCCGCCATCAGGCTTGGCAGGAAACGCGCTTCACCGATGTCGGTGAGATGGATGCGCAATTCTGCGGTTGATTTCAACGGATCAAACACTGTGTCCGATGCAACCCCTGCATCCAGTTGGGCCAGGCCCATCTGAACAAACTGGGCCAGGTCATCGGCTCTCGGTGTGGGCCTCATTCCGTTGCGTGTGCGCTCGAACAGGGGGTCGCTCAAAGTGAGGCGCAGCCTGGTGAGCGCTTGGCTTGTGGATGGCTGAGACATGCCTAACTGCTCGGCGGCACGGCTCACGTTGCGGGTGCGATAGATGACGTCGAACACCCGCAGCAGGTTCAAGTCGATGAAGTCCATTATTTGATTAACCAATAGCATTTAGTAAGTGCATATTGTTGTCGAATTTCTCGAATCTCCCGAAACTCGCCGCTCATGACAACCGCAGCAGATCACGACGCCATGCCAACCGACGCGCCACAGCAACCGACCGTACGGGACGCCTTCTTCCGCTTGATGCGGGACCTACAGATCGACACGATCTTTGGCAACCCTGGCTCCACAGAGCTGCCTATGTTCCGGGACTTCCCTAGCGACTTCCGCTATGTGCTGGGATTGCAGGAGTCCGTGGTGGTGGGCATGGCCGATGGGTATGCGCAGGCCACGGGCAATGCCGCGCTGGTCAACCTGCACGCCGCCGCCGGTGTGGGCCATGCCATGGGCAACATCTTCACCGCGTTCAAAAATCAGACGCCGCTCATCGTCACAGCCGGCCAGCAGGCGCGCGCCATCCTGCCTTTTGACCCTTTCCTCTCGGCCACGCAGGCCACCGATCTGCCCAAGCCCTACGTCAAGTGGGCGTGCGAGCCCGCACGGGCCGAGGACGTGCCGCTCGCCCTGGCGCGGGCCTATCACATCGCAATGCAGGCCCCTCGCGGGCCGGTGTTCGTGTCCATCCCGGCGGATGACTGGGATCGGCCCGCAGACTGTGTGGAGCCGCGCCAAGTCAGCCGCAGCATTGCCCCTGACCCCGCCATGCTGGGGCAGTTGGCTGAAGTGCTCAACCGCGCGCAGCGACCGGCCATTGTGGCTGGCACCGGGGTGGACCGCGACAGCGCGATGGACTTGGTGGTGGAGCTGGCCGAGCGCCATTGCGCAGCGGTTTACACCGCACCCATGAGTGCGCGTTGCGCCTTTCCAGAAACCCACCGGCTGTTTGGCGGCTTTCTGCCCGCCATGCGCGAGCGCATTGTCGAGAAGCTGGCCGGTCACGATCTGGTGCTGGTGCTGGGTGCGCCTGCATTTCTGTACCACGTTGAAGGGCTGGGCCCGCATCTTCCTGAGGGGGCGTCACTGTGGCAAATCGTGGACGACCCCCAGATGGCGGCCTGGACGCCCACCGGCAACAGCCTGGTGGCCAGCTTGCACCTGACCGTGGGCGAATTGCTGCAGGCATCCAACCCACCGAAGCGCACGCTGCCCCCAGCGGTTGCTCGCCCTGAGCCCGCAGCCGCCAGCAGCCCCATGGAGGTCGCCTATGCGCTCCAGGTGCTCAACGACGTGCGACACGAAGATGACGTGGTGGTGGAGGAGGCACCTGGTTCGCGCGGCGTGATGCAGGTGCGGTTACCCATGTCGGGCGCAGAAAGCTTTTACACCATGGCCAGCGGCGGTCTGGGCTACGGCATGCCGGCCGCAGTGGGTGTTGCACTGGGTCGCCAGCGCAAAGGCATGGCAGGCCGCACCATCGCGCTCATCGGTGATGGCTCCAGCATGTACTCCATCCAGGCCCTCTACACCGCGGCACAGCTGGACCTGCCCATCACCTTCGTGATCCTGAACAACCGCCGCTATGCAGCGTTGCAGGATTTCGCTCCGGTCTTCGGCTTTGCGCCGGGCGAAAAACCCGCCGGCACGGACCTGCCCGACCTCGACTTCGTATCGCTAGCGCGCGGCCAGGGATTGTCAGCCACACGGGTTGGTGACCCATCGCAGCTGGCGGACAACCTGCGAGCCGCTCTCACCGCCACAGGCCCTTGCCTGATCGAACTCGTAGTGACTTGAACCTATTGCCACTGCCTTGTGCACCCCACCCCTAAAACCAGGAGACACGACATGAACACAACCATCACGATGCTGATCAACGGAGCTGAACGAACAGCCAGCAACGGCGCCACGTTCAACCGTACCAATCCGCTGGACGGCCAGGTGGCCACCACCGCACCTGCCGCCACCCCGCAAGATGCCGTGGCCGCCGTTGAGGCTGCCGCTGCTGCCTTCCCCGCCTGGTCCCAGACATCGCCCGGCGAGCGGCGAGCGCTGCTTCTCAAAGCCGCACACTCCCTTGAAGCGAAGGCCGCCGATTTCGCGGCGGCGATGGCGGCGGAGATCGGCGCCTCAGGCATTTGGGCCGGCTTCAACGTGCACCTGGCTGCGGACATGCTGGTAGAGGCTGCTTCACTCACCACCCAAATCAGTGGCGAGGTCATTCCCTCCAATGTGCCGGGCAGCCTGGCCCTGGGCACGCGGCAGGCTGCTGGCGTGGTTCTTGGCATGGCACCTTGGAACGCTCCGGTAATCCTGGGCGTGCGCGCCGTGGCCACGCCACTTGCCTGTGGCAACACCGTGGTGCTCAAGGGCAGTGAGCTGTGCCCAGCCACCCACGGGTTGATCATCCAGTCATTGCAGGAGGCTGGCCTGCCGCCTGGCGTGGTCAATTTCGTGACCAATGCGCCGGAGGACGCGGCAGAGGTGGTGGAGGCCATGATCGCCCACCCTGCGGTCAAACGTGTGAACTTCACGGGCTCCACGCACGTGGGGCGCATCATCGCCGCGCGCTGCGCTTTCCACCTCAAGCCCTCGGTGCTGGAACTGGGTGGAAAGGCCCCGCTGCTCGTGCTGGACGATGCCGATCTGGACGCGGCTGTGAACGGCGCAGCCTTCGGCGCCTTCGCCAACTCCGGGCAGATCTGCATGTCCACCGAGCGCATCGTGGTGGATCAGAAAATCGCTGATGCCTTTGTCTCCAAGCTGGCCGCCAAGGCCCAGGCCCTGCCGCTGGGCGATCCGCGCAAGGGGCCGGTGGTGCTGGGGTCGGTGGTGGACACGCGCACGGTGCACCGTGTCAACGAGCTCATCGACGACGCCCTGGCCAAAGGCGCAACACTGGTTTGCGGCGGCAAGGCCGACAACACGCTGATGCCCGCCACCTTGCTCGACAACGTGACTCCCGCGATGCGCATCTACAGCGAGGAAACCTTTGCTCCCGTGAAGGCCATCGTGCGAGTGGACGGCGAGGAAGCCGCCATTGCCTGTGCCAATGACAACGCCTTCGGCCTGTCGGCGGCCGTGTTCACGGCCGACACTGCGCGCGGCTGGCGTGTGGCGCAGAGAATCGAATCGGGCATCTGTCACATCAACGGCCCCACCGTGCACGATGAAGCCCAGATGCCGTTTGGCGGCGTCAAGGCCAGTGGCTGGGGCCGCTTTGGCGGACGCGCCGGCATCGAGGCCTTCACCGATCTGCGCTGGATCACGATGCAGACCACGGCGCGGCATTACCCGTTCTGATTCCCCCCGGAATTGCGACAGACGGTCAATCCAAGTTTCTACAGAAGGCGCAAGTAATGACCTCCTCACGCCCCCCATGCCACCCAAGCAGCAATACACCCACCCGTGGCACGAGCCCACTGTCAGCAGGTCGCGAGACATGAAGATCGCTATCGTTGGCGCCGGAGCCATGGGCTCGCTGTTCGGAGGTCTGCTCGCAGAGCGAGGCCATTCCGTGACCTTGATCGATGTGAACGTTGCACACCTGGAAGCCATTCGGGCAAATGGTCTTCGTTTGCATACTGATGATGGTGATCGCCATATCCATGCTTTGCAAGCCTGCCAGCCCTCCCAAGCCGAGGGGTCACCGGATCTCATGCTGGTGTTTACCAAGACCCTGCACACCGCCAGCGCGCTAGCGGGAGTAGCACACCTGATCGGGGCGGACACCCATGTGCTGTCGCTGCAGAACGGCCTTGGTAACGTGGAAGTCATCCAGCGCCATGTGGCACCAAGCCGTATCTTGATCGGCGTGACCACATGGCCGGCGGATCTGGTGGGGCCGGGCTACGTGCATTCCCATGGTCAGGGCGTTGTGCGGCTCATGTCGGCCGACGGCAGCGAGCATCCAATGCTCGCCAAGGTCGTGCAGGCCCTCGTTGACGCCGGGCTGGCTTGCACTGCCGACCCCGCGGTGTGGACCGCCATCTGGGAGAAGGTGGCTTTCAATGCCGCGCTGAACAGCATCTGCGCTGTGAGCCACTGCACCGTGGACCAGCTTGGCGTCATCAATGATGGATACGACCTAGCCTATTCCGTCGTGGAAGAGGTCCTGGCAGTCGCTCAAGCCCAGGGAATCGCGGTGGACCAAGATGCGTGCGCGGCCCGGGTGACCGATGCCATCTCCCGCCACGTCGGCCACAAGCCCTCCATGCTGCAAGACGTTCTTGCAGGCCGCAAGACCGAGGTTGAAGCCATCAATGGGGCTGTCGTTGCTGCTGCAGAGCGTAGTGGCATTCCTGTGCCTTGCACCCGCACCCTGCTGCGTCTGGTACGCCTAGTGGAAGCACGGATCGCCAGCGCGACGACTACGCCCCACTGAGATCCCGCCATATCACCTCACCGTTTTCACCACGTCCTTACTATTACAGGAGACATTCATGAGCAATCGACGCTCCCTTTTGATTGGTGCTGCCGTCTTGGCCAGTGCCTATTGCGGCCTGGCTCAGGCCGATGCCTACCCTTCCAAACCCGTGCGCTGGGTTGTCGCGTATGCCGCTGGTGGTGGCTCTGACGCGTTGGCGCGTGCGGTAGGCACTCAGCTTTCGGCGCAGCTAGGCCAATCGGTGCTCATCGACAACAAGCCCGGTGGCGCCACCGTCATCGGTGCCGAGAACGTGGCCAAGTCACCGGGGGATGGTTACACCGTTTTCACCGCCGACAACGGTACCCTCGTTTTCAATACCGCGTTGTTCAAGAAGCTCTCCTACGATCCGCAAAAGGATTTCACGGCTGTGGGCATGATGGCGCGGTTCCCGCTGCTGCTGGCAGTGAACCCGAACGCAGGCTACGCCGACGTGAAGGCTCTACTGGAGGCCGCCAAGGCCAACCCTGGAAAACTCAGTTTTGGCTCGCCCGGCGTTGGGAGCCCCCACCACCTGGCCATGGAGATGCTGAAGTCACGTGCCAAGCTGGATATGGTCCACATCGCCTACCGCGGCGCGGCTCCGGCCATCCAGGACGTGGTGGGCGGGCAACTGCCTTTGATGGTGGTGGACTCAGCCGCTGGCATGCAGATGATCAAGGCTGGCAAGCTCAAGCCGCTGGCGACGTTTTCCAAGTCCCGCTTGGCTGCGTTGCCTGACGTGCCATCGCTTATGGAACTGGGCTATACCGACGTTGAGGCCGTGGCATGGCAAGGGCTGGTCGTGCCTTCCGCTACGCCGAAGGACGTTGTGGCCAAACTCAGCGTGGAGCTGCAGAAGGCCATCCAGTCCGAACCTGTACGAGCCCAGTTCACGACGATGGGCATCGAGCCCACACCGTCTGACGCCGCCGCCATGCAGAAGCACTGGTCACAGGAAAGCCAGTACTGGCCCCGCCTGATCCGTGAGCGCGGCATTTCTCTGGACTGACAGGGCAAGCGCCTGGGAAGGTGGCGCGTGCAGAGTGCAGGACTGGGGTCTGCTTTCTGTACGCGCGTCGTTCCGACTTCCGACTCCTCGGACTCTGTCGAAACCTTGATTCATGCATTCAACGCAGCAGATCCCTCTGGATATTTTCTATTGGCAGCGACTTCCGATTGGGATTCTGGATCTACTTTGGTGGCGCGCCTTGTATCGCTGGTTTCCAGCAACAAGGTCGTGATCTGCTTGGCATCGTGGCCAATGCAATCCCCGTCATGCAGGGCTTTTTTTGTCCGCTTTCTGGCCGAGATCAGCCGCAGCCGTCAAGCGTTCCAGCCGGCAGTAACCGCTGCAAAGCAGACAACGAATCGGCGCGAATGGCTTCTTGAGAGTGTGTAGCCTGGGACTTCAAGTCTGGAAACTGCAGCACCGGACGCGTCAGGACTTCTATTCAATCAATCCCACATCACTTGCAGCGAAAACTGATCGCACTCTCCGCGTCGCCCGACCCGTTGCAGGTCCCAAGTTCGAGTGGAAACAGCGGCCGGGTGTGGTTAGCAGACAAACTGGCGGACCGCCCGGTATTGACCAGATCGGCGCCTGCGCCGCGTGCCTTTGCCGCCACGTTGCCAGGTGCCTTGCCGTGTTCTTGCCAGATGACTACGGAGCGGTCTGCACCCATCTCTTCACCATCTGTCACAACACCCTCACATCACACGTCTTGGTAGCAGGAGGCCGATATCGCCCTCCGCCCAACATTCAATGTTAAGGAACTGCTGTATGAATCGCGCTGTCTGGTTCAACGTATCGCCCGAGGGTGCCAAGGCCATCGGGACGCTGCACCACTTCGTCACCCAAGGCACAGGCCTGCCCAGCTTGCTGACGCACTTGGTCTTTCTGCGCGTGTCGCAGATCAACGGGTGCGCGCACTGCATCGACATCCACACGCGTGACCTGCTGGCCGAAGGGATGTCGGTGGAGAAGGTGGTGCTGGTGCCTGTGTGGCATGAGGCGGCGTATCTGTTCTCCGAGCAGGAGCGCGCCGCGCTGGCCTGGGCCGAGGAGGTGACCCGCGTGAGCGAGACACACGCCTCTGATGAAGCCTATGCGGCCGCACTGACCGTGTTTGGAGAGAAGGACCTGGTGGACCTGACGCTCACGATTGCCGCCATGAATGCCATCAACCGCATGGGCGTCAGCTTTCGCATGAAGCCTCGCGCCAAGGCGTAAATGGAAATGAAAAAAGGAAGCCCGCTTGCGCCGGGCTTCCCGCTTTTCAAGCGCTGAACTGATCACTTGCAGCTGAAGCTGCTTGCGCTCTCGATATCCCCCGTGCCGTTGTACCGCGCCACCTTGGGGTACACGCACAGCGGCCGGGTGCGGTTGGCGGACCAGCTGGCGGGCAGCTCGGCGTTGACCACGTTGGCGCCTGCGCCGCGTGCCTTGGCGGTCACGCTGTCGGGGGCTTTGCCTTGTTCCACCCAGGCCACCAGCGGGGCCAGCATGTCGAACTGGTCGGTGGCGGGGCCGCCGGAGCAGTGGTTCATGCCGGGCACCAGGAACAGGCGGGCAAAGGCGTCGGCCTTGCCGCTGTGGTTGGCCTGCAGGCGGTCCATCCAGTTGGCGGTGTCCATGGGCGAGAACACGCCGTCGGCCACGCCGTGGAAGACGATCATCTTGGCGCCCCGGTTCTTCAGGGTGCTCAGGTCCGTCTCGTTGGGCGGGGTCATGTACGACCAGGGCGACTCGGTGTAGGTGGTGTTGGTGGCGAACATCTTGGGGTAGTCGGTCTCCATGCTGAAGTTCAGCGCGTACTGCATGCCGGGGATGGCGGTGAACGCAGCCACGCTGGATGGGGGCGAGGTGAAGATGAAGGCCACCGCACCGGCGTCACGCGTGGCGGGCGAGCCAAAGTGCCACGACGCAAAGTTGGCGCCCGCAACGCCGGGGTCCCACCAGGTGCCGGCGTACTGCGCTTCGCCCTTGCTGTTCTTGGGGCCTGCAAAGATGCTGGCCAGCACGCCCTTTTGCTCGCTGGTGATGCACGAGCCGTCGCGCGAGCCGGTGCAGGTGGGCACGTCGGTCTGCAGGTTGAAGGCGGCCTGGCAGGCGGCCACATCGTTGACCTGGCCGTCGGTCGCGCCGTCCAGCGCGTCGCACTTGGCGACGATCTTGCTGCCGATGAGCTTGAACTCGGCCGGGCTCACGGCGGTGGTCAGGTCGGGCAGGCCGGTGGTTGCGTCCTTGGTGGATACCTTGGCGTATTGCTGGGCCTTCCACAGCTGCGTGGTGGCGGCCTTGGGCAGGTGAAAGCCGGGGTTGCCCGCCAGGATGCCGTCGTACTGGTCGGCATAGCGCGATGCGCCCACCATGGCGTGGCGGCCGCCGTTGGAGCAGCCGGCCAGGTACGAGCGGTCGGGCGCCTTGCCGTAGGCGCTCTTGATGAGGTTCTTGGCCATGGGGGTGAGGGTGCCCACGGCCTGGTAGCCGTAGTCCAGCCGGGCCTGCGGGTCCACGCCAAAGAAGGGCGTGGGCGCGCCGTGGCCTGCGTCAGAGCTGAGCACCGCAAAGCCTTGCACCAGGGCGGGCGCCACGGGGGCGCCACCGCTCACCGAACCTAGCGCGGTGACCACGCTGCCGTCCAGGCCGCCATTGGCCTGGTGCAGAAAGCGGCCGTTCCACTCCACGGGCAGGCGCATTTCAAAACCGATGGCGTAGCTGGCGCCGTCTACGGGGCCGGTGCGCTCTTTCATCTTGCCTTTGACGAGGCAGTGCGCAGGCGCCTGGGTGGTCACGCCCTGCACGGTGATGGGGCCTGCGGGCACCTGCTCGGCCGAGGTGATGCGCGTGTCGGGCAACGCCAGGCTGCTGGCGAGCGTGGCGCACGACTGCAGGGTGGCCGGTGTGGCGGCGGAGAGCTGGGGCAGGGCGGCATCGGACGAGCCGCCACAGCCCATGAGCAAGGCGGCGGCTGCGGCCGAGAGCGCCAGGGGTTGGTGGGCACGCATCCGGTTTCTTCTCATCTTCAAGCGCATGGTGTTGTCTCCTATGATTTTTCGAGGCGCAGGACAGCCCTCAGCGCGGCCTCAACACGCTGTGGGAGGGAGATCGATGGAAGGTGTTTTGCTACTGAATCAGGAGCTGTTGGCGCATATGGTTCATGCGCTTGCGGCCTCCTGGGGCCTGAATTCAAACGCCTGGGCAATGCGCTGGCGCAGGATGGTGGTGCGCAGGTCGAATTCGGGCAGCACCCACTGGGCGAAGGCCTGGGCGGGTGGGGTCCAGCGGTCTGTGGCAGCGGTGGACTGTTCCGCGCGGTGGGGGCGGGCGGCGCCGATCTGGGCCCAGGCCCATTCCAGCAGCACCAGCGCCACGGCGCGCAGGTAGTCGTCGGCCACCCAGTAGGGCAGTTCGGGGTCGGACTGGGCGGCAATCGCCAGGGTCTGCGTGATCTCCACCAGCGCATGGCGGCGCGCGCTGGCGGCGGCGCTGGGTGCTGCGCCGGGCAGGCTGCCCAGCAGGGCGCCCAGGCCCTGGCCGCCATCGGCCAGCACCTTGCGCACCAGCAGGTCGATGGCCTGGATCTCGTTGGTGCCCTCGTAGATCATGGCCACGCGCGCGTCGCGCACGATCTGCTCGATGCCCCATTCACGCACATAGCCGTGGCCGCCAAACACCTGCAGGCAGGCGCTGGCGCCGTGGAAGGCCTGGTCGGTGAGCGCAGCCTTGAGCACGGGCGTGACCAGCGCGCACCAGCGCTGCGCGGCAGCGCGTTCGCCCGCGTCGGTGCTGTGCTTGGCCACATCGAGCTGCAGGGCCGTGTGGTAGGCCAGCACGCGGCCGCCGTCGATCCAGGCGCGCTGCGTGTGCAGGATGCGGCGGATGGCGGGGTGGTCTTGAATGAGGCTGGTGTCTTTGGCGCCGGGGGCGCGCATCTGGCGTCGCTCGGCGGCGTAGGCGCTGGCCTTTTGCCACGCGGCCTCCAGCAGGCCGATGCCTTGCAGGCCCACGTGCAGGCGGGCGGCGTTCATCATCACGAACATGGCGTTCAGGCCCTTGTTGGGCTCGCCCACCAGCCAGCCGGTGGCGTCGTCAAAACGCATCACGCAGGTGGGGCTGCCGTGCAGGCCCATCTTTTCTTCGATGCGCTCGCAGACCACGGCGTTGCGTGTTCCATCCTGAAGCACCTTGGGCACCAGGAACAGCGACAGGCCCTTGGGGCCCGCCGGTGCATCGGGCAGGCGCGCCAGCACCAGGTGCACGATGTTGTCCGTCAGGTCGTGTTCGCCGCCGGAGATAAAAATTTTGCTGCCGTTCACCCGCGCGCTGCCGTCGGGCTGGGGCACGCCGCGTGTGCGCACCATGCCCAGGTCGCTGCCGGCGTGGGCTTCGGTCAGGCACATGGTGGCCAGCCATTCGCCGGTGGCGACCTTCTCCAGGTACTGGGCCTTGAGTTCGTCGCTGGCGTGGTGCTTGATGCATTCGTACGCGCCGTGCAGCAGGCCGGGGGCCATGGTCCAGCCGTGGTTGGCGCCGGCCAGCCATTCAAACAGCACACACTCCAGCACCGCAGGCAGGCCCTGGCCGCCATCGTCGGGCGCGCAAGACAGCGACGGCCAGCCGGCTTGCCAGAAGGCCTGGTACGCATCGCGAAAACCTGCGGGGGTGTGCACGCGTCCACCGTCAAAGCGGCAGCCTTCTTCGTCGCCTCTGCGCTGCAGCGGGGCGATGGCGCTGTCCACAAACTTGGCCGCCTCGTCGAGCACCTGGGCCGCCAGGTCGCCGTCGGTATCCGCAAACGGCGCCAGGCCCTGCCAGCGCGTGGGCGCCTTCAGCACGGTGGTCAGCAGGTGCTGGATGTCGGCAAGGGTCTGGCGGGCTTGCATGGTTTGCTCTCTTATTAGTAGCTGTTTGCGCTTGATAGTTGGGCGCTAGCGGCTGTTTCTTCTATTTTTTTGCCATGCGGCGGCCCGGACTGGGGTGCCAGTCCGGACCTGCGGCGCAGGGGAAATCAGGACTCTGCGGTGAAGCCGATCTTCTTGATCAGCGGGCCCCAGCTGTCGTACTCGGCCTTTTGCCAGCGGGCCTGTTCTTCAGGGGTGGAGCCGTGGGGCATCAGGCCCACGATGGCCAGGCTGTCGATGACCGACTTTTCCTTCAGCGCAGCGTTGATGGCGGCGTTGGCAGCGGCAATCACCGGCTTGGGCGTGGCGGCCGGGGCGTAGAAGCCAAACCATTCTTCAGTGGTCAGCTCAGGGAAGCCCTGTTCGGCAAACGTGGGCACATCCGGCACGTAGATGGAGCGCTTGGGGCCCGAGGTGGCCAGGATGCGCAGCTTGCCGGCCTTGTAGTTGGCGATGAAGTCGCCGTGCGGTGTGACCATGGCAGCCACCTGGCCGCCCACCACGTCCGTCACGCCAGGGATTGAGCCACGGTAAGGCACATGGCGCAGGTCCACACCGCTGTTGATGCCCAGCAGCGCGCCCAGGAAGTGGGGCGTGGAGCCTGCACCGGGCGAGCCGTAGCTGGCGTCCTTGGGGTTGGCCTTGGCCCAGGCCAGGAAGTCCTTCACGTTCTTCACGCTGGCGGGCACCATGGGGCCCACGGCCAGGCCGTGGTGCATGATGGCTGCGATCGACACGGGCGCGAAGTCCTTGTCGGTGTAGTTCATCTTGCTGTAGATGTGCGGGTAGTTGGCCAGGGCCGACACCTGTGCCACGGCCAGCACCGAGCCGTCTGCGGGCGCAGCTTTGAGCGTCTCCAGCGCAATGCGGCCGCCCGCGCCGGGCTTGTTTTCCACCACGCCAGGGTTCTTGCTGAACGCGCTGCCGGCCCACTTCTCGGCCACGCGGCGGGCCACGGTGTCGCCCGAGCTGCCGGCGGGGAAGCCGAAGTACACCTTCACCTGGTCCACCTGGGCATGGGCGGCAAAGGGGTGGAAGGCGCCCAGCGCGGCGCTGGCGCCAAGGGCCTGAACAAATTGACGGCGGGTGGTGGTCATGCTGATGTCTCCTGGTGTGTGTCTGACGGAAATCTCGGGGGTCAAGCTGGAGCGCTTTCGCGCCCTCTTGTTATTTACTGATGTGTGGCGCTGATCGTTTACCGGGGCGCCATGCGCAGGGCGCCATCCAGGCGAATGACTTCGCCGTTCAGGTGGCCGTTGGTCACGATATGGCAAGCCAGCTCGGCAAACTCTTCGGGTTTGCCCAGGCGTGGCGGAAAGGGGATGCTGGCCGCCAGCGACTGTTGCACTGCCTCGGGCAGCTCTTTCATCAGCGGCGTGGCAAACAGGCCGGGCGCCACGGTGCACACGCGGATGGCGTGCTGCGCCAGGTCGCGCGCCATGGGCAGTGTCATGCCGGCCAGACCTGCCTTGGAGGCGCTGTAGGCCTGCTGGCCCACCTGGCCGTCAAAGGCGGCGACGGATGCGGTGAACATCATCACACCGCGCTCGCCGTTGTCCAGCACGGGCAGCTTGCTGCAGGCGGCGGCAAAAAGGCGGCTCACGTTGTAGCTGCCGATGAGGTTGATGTTGATCACGCGCACAAAGTCTTCCAGCGGCGCGGCGCTGCCGTCGCGCTGCACCACGCGCTTGGCGCTGCCAATGCCGGCCACGTTCATGAGGATGCGCGCCGGGCCGTGGGCGGCGGCGGCCTTCTCCAGCGCGGCGGTCACGCTGGCGGCGTCGGTGATGTCGCAGGGGCACGCTACGCCGCCAATGTCGGCGGCGACCTTTTCGGCCAGCTCGGCATTGCGGTCGAGCACGGCCACCTTGGCGCCCAGGCGGGCCAGTTCGCGTGCGGTGGCCTCGCCGAGGCCCGATGCGCCGCCGGTCACGAGGGCGGCTTGTCCTTGAATCTGCATGGTGGGTCTGTCCTGTTCGGGGTGGGGTTCAGGCGCCGGGCTTGAGGATGCCCGGTGCCGTGTCGTCGTGCAAGGCCGCGACGAGCGCATCGCGGTGCTTGAGCACGGCGCGCTGGTTGACGGAGCCCTTGTCGGTGATCTCGCCCTTGTCGATGGAGGGTGGCTCGGCCATCAGCAGCGCGCGGGCCACGCGGCTGGCGCTGCCGGTGGCTTCGCGGGCCAGCCCGTCCAGCACGGCTTCGATGCGCTGGCGCACGGCGGGGTGGGCCACCACGTCGGCCCAGGGGGCGTCCGCGCCCAGGCCAGCGACTTCGCGGCAGGCGGGGGAGGGGAACAGCAGGGCGCCGACTTCTTTCATGTTCAGGCCGGTGAGCACCACGTCCTGGATGTAGGGCGCGCCCGCCACGATGATCTTGGCGCGCATGGGACCCACGCTCACGAAGGTGCCGGTAGAGAGCTTGAAGTCTTCGGCAATGCGGCCGTCAAACGCCAGGCCACGGTGGATGTTGTTCTCGTCGATCCACTTCACGGCGTCGCCGGTGCACAGGTAGCCTTCGTCGTCAAACGCATCGCGTGTGGCGGCATCGGAGCGCCAGTAGCCGGGCGTGACGTTGGGGCCGCGGTAGCGCACCTCGGTCTTGCCGTCCACCTCCACCAGCTTGAGCACCATGCCGGGCACAGGCGCGCCGATGTGGCCGGAGCGCACGTCGGGGCTGTTGCAGAACATGGCCGAGGGGGCGGATTCGGTCATGCCCAGGCCGGTGCACATCACGATGCGCTCGCCAATGGCGGCCTCTTGCGTGGCGTGCAGGCTGTCCCACACGGGCTGGGCCAGGCCGGCGCCCGAGTAGAAGAACAGGCGCACGCGCGACAGCAGGTTGGCGCGCAGCTGGGCGTCGGTCTTCATGGCTTCGGCAATCATTTCAAAGCCGGTGGGCACGTTGAAGTACACCGTGGGGGCGATCTCGCGCAGGTTGCGCAGGGTCTCGCCAATCAGCGCAGCGGTGGGCTTGCCGTCGTCGATGTACAGCGTGCCGCCGTGCATCATCGTGAGGCCGAAGTTGTGGTTGCTGCCGAAGGTGTGGTTCCACGGCAGCCAGTCCACCAGCACGGGCGATGCCTCGGCCAGCACCGGCAGCGACAGCGAGATCTGCTGCAGGTTGGCGCACCACATGCGCTGGGTGTTGATGACCGGCTTGGGCATCTTGGTGGAGCCGCTGGTGAACAGGAACTTCACGATGGTGCCGGGGCCGGTGGCGTGCATGGCCGCGTCCACCGCCGGGGTGGCGGTGGTGTGGCGCAGGCTCTGGAACGTGCCGGCCTTGCGGCCCTCCAGCGCGCCCTGGGCCAGGATCACTTCGACATCGGCCGCCACGGTGGCCGCAATGGCCTTGCCGTAGCGCGCGCCGTCGGCGGCAAACACCAGGCCGGGGGTGAGGGTGTCGATGACGTGGCGCAGCTTGTCGTAGTCCTGGCTCACGGTGGCGTAGGCGGGCGACACGGGGCAGTAGGGCACGCCGGCATAGATGCAGCCCAGCGCCAGCAGCGCGTGCTCGATCGTGTTCTCGCTCAGCACCACCACCGGGCGCTCGGCGTTCAGGCCGCGGTCCAGCAGGGCCTGGCCGATGCTGCGTGCGGCGTCGAGCGCCTGGGCATAGCTCACATGCTGCCAGTCACCCGTCTTGCCGCCCGGCAGCTGCTCGCGGCGCGCCAGAAAGCTGTGGTCGGGCGTGGTCTCGGCCCAGTGCACCAGGTAGTCCGTCACGCGGCGGGCAAATGCGCCGAGGGGCAGGTCCGCCTGCAGGTAACGCACGCCCGGTGCACCTTCACGCAGGCTGACGCGGGTCACGCCGAAGGTCACGGGGCGGTAGCGGGCCGGGGCGGTGGGGGTGGAGAGGTCGCTCATAGGGATTCCAGCAGGGGCAAGGGGTGACTGGGGGCGGGCTCAGTCCTTGCGGACCTTGGCGGCGCGGCCTTCCAGGAAGTCGGCGAGGCGGGACTTGGCTTCGGGCGCGCTCTGGGCGATGGCCGCCATCATGGCTTCGGTGAAGAAGCCTTGGTCGGCGGGCTGCTCGGAAATGCGGGGCAGAGCGTGCATCAGCGCGTAGTTGGTCAGCGGGGCGTTCTGCGCCACGCGCACGGCCAGCTCGAAGGCCTTGGCAAAGGCCTGGCCTTCGGGCACGAGGTACTGGGCAAAGCCGACCTTTTCGCCGTCCTGCGCGTTGTAGACGCGGCCGGTGAGCATCATGTCCGTCATGCGTGCAGCGCCGATGAGCTTGGGGATGCGCACCGCGCCGCCACCGCCCACGAAGATGCCGCGCGAGCCTTCGGGCAGCGCGTAGAAGGTGGATTCGTCGGCCACGCGGATGTGGCAGGCGCTGGCCAGCTCCAGGCCGCCGCCCACCACGGCACCATGCAGCGCAGCGATGACCGGCACGGGGCCGTACTGCACACGCTCCAGCGCGGCGTGCCACATGCGCGAGTGGTGCAGGCCCTGGCCGGCGTCACGTTCTTTGAGCTCCGACAGGTCCAGACCGGCGCAGAAATGGGGGCCGTCGCCATCGATGACAGCGGCGCGCACGGTGCTGGGCATTTTCTCGAACAGGTCGCGCAGCGCGAGGATCAGGCCGTCGTTCAGCGCGTTGCGCTTGGCCGCGCGGGTCAGGCGGATCACGGCCACTTCCTGGTGGTCGCCGCGCAGCTCGAAATGGATGTCTGGATGGGTCATAGAGGCTTTCGTATTGGTTGAATTGTGGTTATAGTTCATAACCAATTCAAGCAAGCCAAGCCCGTTTTTTATTGGTGTTTACCCTTGATCTGCGTCACACGCCGTGGCGCATGCTGGGGTCTGACGCCGCACCGGCGGGCGCCAACCCAGGAGACACGCATGGACCACGCCAATCTGATCGCCATCGACATCCACACCCACGCCGAGGTGAGCTGCTGGAACCCGTTTGACAACTACGGCGAGGAATACGACCGCGCCGCCGACAAGTACTTCAAGAACGGCCGCCGCCCCACCATCGCCGAGACGGTGGCCTACTACCGCGAGCAGAAGATTGGCCTGGTGATGTTCACCGTGGACGCCGAGTCCAAGATGGGCCGCCGTCGCATCCCCAACGAAGAGATCGCCGAGGCCGCCAAGGCCAACAGCGACATGATGACGGCCTTCGCCAGCATCGACCCGCACAAGGGCAAGATGGGCGCGCGCGAAGCCCGCCGCCTGATTGAAGAGTTCGGCATCAAGGGCTTCAAGTTCCACCCCACGGTGCAGGCCTACCACCCCTACGACAAGATGGCCTGGCCCATCTACGAGGTGATTGCCGAATACGGCATGCCCGCTATCTTCCACACCGGCCACAGCGGCATCGGCAGCGGCATGCGCTGCGGTGGCGGCCTGCGGTTGGAGTACAGCAACCCCATGCACCTGGACGATGTGGCGATTGACTTCCCGGACATGCAGATCGTCATGGCCCACCCCAGCTTTCCGTGGCAGGACGAGGCACTGAGCGTGGCCACGCACAAGCCCAATGTGTGGATCGACCTGTCGGGCTGGAGCCCCAAGTATTTTCCGAAGCAGCTGGTGCAGTACGCCAACACGCTGCTGAAAGACCGCGTGCTGTTCGGCAGCGACTACCCGCTGATCACGCCCGAGCGCTGGATGAAGGACTTCCAGGAAGCGGGCTTCAAGCCCGAGGTGATGCCCGGCATCCTGAAGGGCAACGCGGTGCGCTTGCTGGGGCTGGACAAGCCGGCGCCTGCGCCCGTCTGACGCGGGCGCTGCCTGAGTCCGACGCAGTACCGGTTGGGCGTGTCAGTGGCGCTTGTGCAGCCGTCCGACACGCCGTGCAGCTATTGCCGCGAGCGCCACCGAAAGCAGCAACCAACCCCCATGGGACAAGCTCGGGATGGCGGCTGCTTGTCCGGCCGGCACCGCAGCCGCCACGTGGAATGCCAAATTCTTGGGCGCTGGGTCCAGCGTGGCCAACGTGGTTTCCACGACCCCCAAAACCACGCCATGGGGGTCGTCGCCAGCCTCCGTCAGCGTAACGCTGGACACATTCGCTGGCAGTGAGAAGAACGTGTAGCCCTGCGAGGTGGTTTTTGGTGTGGCGGTGGAGATCACATGGCCTGTCAGGCCCAGGGCGCCATTGGTATCTACGCCGTCCAGCAGGGAATAGGCGTTCGTGTTGAACGCGTCTCCGTTTCCTACCACCGTCAGCATGACATCCGAGGTGATGCTCAAGTCTTCCCAGGCGGCCCCGCCCAGGCCCGCGACACCCACCACGTAGGTGAATGTGCGGTTGGTGGTGGCCAAAGCGGCGGCCGCAGTGGGGCCGGATGCCGTCTGGAATGTCCATCGCGAAGTGCGCGCTGAAGGTGACCCCACGGCGTCCAGGTATCGCGTCGGAAAAGTCACGCTCGCACCGAACAATGTGGAAGTCGCCGTGACCACACCCGGCTGAAACGTTCCCCAGGAGTTGGTGCCGGACAAATATTGCCCCTGCACCTGCAAGGCGGGATAGGTGGGTGTGGGTAATGCCGCAGTGGCGGTCTGGGTCGTGTTCAGCGCTGTCGCGATCACCGCCTGATAGGTGAGCAGCGTGACGGAATTGCTGTTGCCGGAGCCGTTGTCCTGAACCTGGAAGTCCAGACTCGCGTAAGGCGTTCCAGTAGCGCCCGCCAAGGGGGTGTAGACCAGTTTTCCTGCGGTGATGTCACTGACGGCCACCAACTGTCCGGCGACGGCTGCGACACCATCCAGCGTCAGAGTGCCCAAAGAGGGCAGGGTGTTGATCTTGACGGCAATAAAGGCATCGGCTGGCGAATCACCGGTATCGCTGAACCCGAAATCCCCCGCCTGGAGGACGTAGCTGGTGCTTGGCAGCATCGATACGACCCGGGACGTACCGGTGGGTGGATGGGTGCCCGCATGGGCGGCGATGAGGCAACCAGCCGCCCACCACGCTGCCGCCGAAAGCCATCTCGTCAACCGGCATCCTGGCAAAAGAAAGCGTGTCCTCGGTATATGCATGGGCCATCCCAGTCAGTGCAGCGGAGTTCTCATGGAAAAGACGGCGTTGTGGCGGGAGCCTCACACGTCATAGACTTTCTGCAGCAGCCGGATCAGCGTCTTGCGCTCGGCCGCCGTCAGGCGGTGGGTGGCGTCTTCTTCCAGTTGCGCGGCCGTCTGCTCGGCCTGCGCGGTCAGTTCCACCCCGGCGGGCGTCAGGTGCACGCCCATGGCGCGCCCGTCGCTGGGGTGTGGGCGGCGCTCGATCAGGCCGCGCCGCTCCAGCGCCGCAATCAAGCCCACCATGTTGGGCGGCAGCACGCTGAGCGTGGCGCACAGCTGGCGCGAGGTGATGCCCGGGTTGTGCGCCACCAGCGACAGCACCGAGAAATCCACCACCTTCAGGTCGTACACGGCCATGCGTTCCATGAACACGGCAATGATGGACAGCGCCGCGCGCCGCGTGTTGTAGCCCACCAGCGTGCGCAAAAAGCCGGTGTCCACGGGCTCGTTGGCGGGGGCTGCGGTGTCTGTGGGGGCGGGGACCGACGGGGATTTCTTGGGGGAGCGGACGCTGGACATGGGGGGAGATTGTGCCGGGCGCCCGGGCCCCTGCGGCCGGTGCGCAGCGCCCAGCGGGTGTTGCGTACCCTCTTTTTGATCAAAATCAGCCGCAGGCGCTAGTGATACATGCGCCAGGTGCTATCAATTTGATATCGACCTGCGCCACCGCTCCGCTTGGGCGTGCCGCGCCGCCAGCGCCCCTCACGCCGGGCTGCGCAGCACGCGGCGGTATTGCACGGCCTCGGCCACATGGCTGACCTCGGTGGCGGGCGCGCCCGCCAGGTCGGCGATGGTGCGCGCCACCTTCAGCGCCCGGTGCGTGCTGCGGGCCGACCAGCCCAGGCGCGCGGCAGCGGTGTTGAGGAACTTGGCAGCCGCATCATCGAGGTGCAGGTGGGCGTCGATGGCCTGGCCCTGCAGCGCCTGGTTGGTGCAGCCCTGGCGCGCCAGGGCCAGGGCGCGGGCCTGCTCCACCCGGGCGCGGATGCTGGCGGTGGACTCGCCCGCAGCCGCCTGCACCAGCTGCTCGGCGGGCAGGGCGGGCACCTCCACATGCAGGTCGATGCGGTCCAGCAGCGGGCCGCTGAGCTTGGCCTGGTAGCGGTGCACCTGGTCGGGTGTGCAGCGGCAGGCGCGCTGGGTGGACCCCAGAAAACCGCAGGGGCACGGGTTCATTGCTGCAATCATCTGGAACCGGGCCGGAAACTCCGCGCGTTGCGCCGCCCGGGCGATGGTGATGTGGCCGGTCTCCAGCGGCTCGCGCAGGGCCTCCAGTGCAGCGCGCGGGAACTCGGGGAGTTCATCGAGGAAGAGCACGCCCTGGTGGGCCAGCGAAATCTCGCCCGGTCGGGGTGGCGAGCCACTGTTGATTCCATTAATTTATGAGACTCCATATCGTAGTTCCCCACAGAGCAACGCATTGATACACTATTAGTTGATGAGAAGGGCTACACGATTTTCTATGACTGATCACGAAATTACAATAGTTGATGTGACTGAATCAGAGAAGGGTGTGCGCAAGATTCCGATGAGCTATCGCTCGGTGACAGGGCGGGCCCAAGCGTCAGGCGAAACCGTACCTTATGAAAGCACTCTTGAGCGTGATTTCGCCTACTTGGCCGACTTTGACGACGAAGTGGACACAATCATCAGCCAGCCTTTGTGTATTCGCTACCGCGTGAACAACGGTCGCTTACGTCGGTACACAGTGGACTTTCTGCTGAAGTTTCGGCCGCAGGATGGGCTGCGTAGGAGGCGTCCAGGGTTGTACGAGATCAAGTACCGCGAAGAGTTGCGGGATCGTTGGGGCGAACTGGAGTTTGGGTTTAGAGCGGCAAGGCAGTTGTGCCGCTCCCGAGGCTGGAGCTTCCGGGTTGTGACCGAACGGCAGATCCGAGGCCCCTACCTCGAGAACGTCCTTTTTCTTCGTGGCTTTCGTACGTACGACGACAACGCTGGCTTGGGCATTCGCTTGCTGGAAACGTTGGAGGAGCTGCAGGTCACCACTCCGGCGATTCTGCTTGCGGCGGCTTTCCAGGACCTAGAGAACCGTGCGATGGCGGTGGGGGTGATGTGGCGCCTCCTCACCATGGGCTACATCGGTGCCAACCTGGCTTTTCCGCTCAACATGGCATCAGAAATTTGGTTCGAGGAGGTTCTCAATGACGACTCAGATGCCGCTTGAGACCGTTACGGCCTTCGACGTGAGGCCCGAGGCCACAGTTGCCTACAAGAACGAGTTGCATCGCGTCTGCGCCGTGCTGTCACTTGATCGGGTGATCATTCAACATGTGCAAAGTGGACGGACAGAAAGTGTATTGCTGGACCACTTGAGACATCCGAGCACTGTTCTGGAGCTTTCTGCCGAAAAGGCGGAGCCGTTACCAGCACTGGAGGCTTTTTCCCAGGCTGAGCAGGCCTTGGCAAAGAAACGCCTGGAGCAGCTTGGCGAGTTGATTGGCAAGGACTCGCGAACACGCGAGGACGTTGCGCGCGTTGCCACGACGATGGATCTGAGCACTGCCTCTGTGTATCGGCTTATCAAAGACTACGAACAGGCGGGTTCCCTCGTCGGGCTCATTCCAGGGCAGCGAGGGCCAAAGGGCCCGCGTCTTCCTGAGCGAGTAGAAGAGATCATTCGAGACATCATCAATGAACTCTATCTTCAGGACCAGAAGCTCAAAGTGGTGGATGTGTTCCAAGAGCTTGAGGAAAGATGCAAAGCGGAGAAGCTAAAGCTGCCGCACATCAATTCTGTGAGAAACCGGATCAAAAAAATACCAGCCAAGGAGGTACTCAGAGGGCGCGGTTATTCGCAGGAGGCTGACAAATTCACGGCTACGCCAGGTGAGTTTCCGCCAACAAGAAACGTTCTTGGGGTCGTGCAGATCGACCACGTACGCCTGGATATTACGGTGGTCTACTCTGACACGCGTGAACCTTGGGGGCGACCCTGGCTCACGTTGGTCATAGACGTTATGACCCGCATGATTGTTGGGTTCTATTTGAGTATGTCTGCACCTAGCTCAACCTCCGCTGGGATGGCGCTTGCGATGGGCATGCTTCCCAAGAAGGACTATCTCGCAGATTTGGGGCTGAGTGGTTCATGGCCGGTGCAGGGCAAGATTCACAAGGTGCACTGTGACAACGCCAAGGAGTTTCGTGGGGCGGTTTTGGAGCATGCCTGCCATGAACAGCGCATTGACACTGAGTTTCGCCGTGTCAAAACCCCTCGCTATGGCGGCCACATTGAACGGATGATCGGCAACGTCAACATGATGCTTCAGAAGAAGCCTGGAACGACGTTCTCGAATCCGCAAAAACGGGGCGACTATGACTCGAAGAAGAAGTCTGCCTATACGCTGCGTGAACTTGAAGTCGAAATCGCTGATTGGATCGTCAACCACTACCACGTGAGCAAACATGGTGCGTTGAAGAAGCCTCCGATCAAGGCGTGGGAAGAAGCGATCTTAGGTACTAGCAAGATGCCGGCTTGCGGTCTCCCTCAACTGATCACCAATCCAGAAAAGCTAGTCTTCGACTTTCTGCCGCAAGATACGCGGGTCGTGAGCCCTACGGGGATTCGCATCAACAAAGCTGACTACTTCTCAGAAGTGTTGATCCCCTGGATCAACTACGCTGATCCCAAAACCGGCAAGAAAAAGAAGTTCGTCATCAAGGAGCACCCGAGGCGCCGCAATGCGATCTGGTTCCTGGATCCGCAAACGAGGCAGTACTACAGGATTCCCCAGTTCCCGCCTCCACCCGATACCGATTACGAGAACCAGCTGACTGGTGAGGAGTTCTCTGCTCTGAGGTCGCGCGATGACGCGGTAGGCAAGGCGATGGAGGACACGGACGCCAAGGCTGGCTATCGCCAGCGCTCCAAAGAGCGCGAGGCGGCTTCAGTTGCGTTGACCACCACTGCCAGAAAGGCTGCCCGATCAGGGAAATCGAATCAGGTGGGCAAAAAGCCTACCAAACCAAATCAGCCTGATCGCTCGCAGATCGAGGACCGCATGCTGGGCGGGGTCAACACTGCTCCTGACCCTTCGGAGGTGTTCTCTGGATTCTCCGACGCGCCTGTCTTGCCTTTCACTACACGTAGCTGATGGACTTCGAACATCTTCATCCCGATGCTCGCGCGATATTGCAGTCTTCTCTGGAGGACCGGCTTGAATTTGTGCGCAGAGACCGATTCATTGAGTATCCGGCCGCTGAAGCGATTCTGCGAGACCTTGCGGACCTGGTGACCTATCCTCGTGTGCAAAGGCCACCATGCCGTGCGGTGATTGCGGACAGTGACAACGGGAAGACCGCGTTGACTAGCGAGCTGATTAAACGCTATCCCGTGGTTCTAGATGCGACAGGAAATCCCATCACCAAGATTTTGTGGGCAGAGTGTCCGCCAGCGCCTGATGAGGGGCGCCTCTTCAGTGCCATCCTCACCGCCCTGGATGTACTCCACAGACCCGATGCCGCGCCTGAGCGACTGGAGGCGATCGTCGCACAGGAGTTGATCGCGCATCAGACGACCACTCTCGTGATTGACGAGTTGCATGCCATGCTCAATGGCACTGCGCGAAATCAACGATTGTTTATGGCGGCTCTCAAGCGGCTCTCCAACACGCGCAATATTTCTATAGTCGGCTGTGGCACGCAGGAGGTTACGCGGGCGCTTGCAACTGATCCTCAGTTCATGAGCCGGTTCCAGAAGTTTGTCTTACCTAGATGGCAAGCCAACGAGGCTTTCCAGCGTTTGTTAGTCAGCTTCGAGATGTTTGTTCCGTTGCCCAAACCGTCTGGCCTCAGTCAGGGCAAGTTGGTCCAGCTGATCTACATGAAGTCTGCACGCACAATTGGATCAGTGCGGGCAATCGTTCGAGCAGCCGCAGAGATGGCCTTGCGCGAAGGGGCGGATCGCATTACATACGCTCTGCTGGACAAGGCAGTCGCGGAACTCATGGAGCGCCTTCTCAATGGTGGGCGCATCGATGGTGCAGTCTGATGCGCAGGTCGTGCCCCATCCGGACGAGGTGATGGGCTCACTGCTGGCCAGGCGGGCGTGGCGTGCCGCGCACAACACTGCATCGTTCGTGAAGGCCATGGGGCTGCCTTGGGACGTTTGGTGCCGCGACATTGACCGCAGTGTCAATTCACTGTTTCTGGACAAGGTTGCAGAAGGCTTGGGCATCGAGCGCGAGTGTGCGCGGGCCATGACGGTCAACACCTTCCTTTCCAAGTGCGGTGTCCCGGTGCAAGCCATCGGCTTCGAGCCCTGGATCACTTACGTCGGCCTTGTCCGATGGAAACGTATACGCTACGGCCAGATGTATTGCTGCGGATGTCTAGATTGCCCGGACAGGTATCTCTGCAGAGATTGGCGCATTGCCTCAAATTGGCTTTGCCCCGTGCATTCCCTTCCCCTTCAGGACTGTTGTCCGAAGTGCGGAAAGCCGTTCACGCCTTATCGCGACGATGAACTGGTGATGGCACGTTGTGGACGATGTATCACCAGTCTTGCTGGGCACGATCAGCAACCCGTTTCAGATGAAGAACTTGAGCTGCATCGCCACATTCAGAGCCTCTGGAACGATGCGCGCTCAGGCAGACCTGGGCCGCTATGCGCCTTGTACCGGCATTTGAGCGAGGTTGCGGTATACGACCCGAGATTTGCACTCGCGGGCGAGCACTGGAGCTACTGGCGCACTTGGGAGCGCGCGGCGCTACTGCGCAGCCAGGAGGGGTTCATCACGCGTTTGGCGTCCCACCCGTCACGGGGTGCTCTGGTGTGGTGCGGATATAGCCGAGCACGTGATCTGAGTGCCGGGCCCAAACGGAGGGCTGCCTCGATGCCAATCGATCCTCAGCGGCGCGCGCAGCTACTTCTTGATTTGGCGCGCAGGGTGCGCTGGCCGCGCCGTTCGCGAGCAAGGGTATCCCGATAACTATGGAGGACAGCCAGTATTTGGGCACTAAGCTTGCCAAAGCCAATTGTGGTCAGTGTGAGCGCGCTATGGACAAGGCGCATCGGGTTCACCTGGGCGTCGGCTATTGCTCAAATTGCTACCCACGGATTTTTCCGGTCCGCACTTGCCATATCTGCGGAGGCACGGCGCGCAGCCATCGTGCTGAGGAGCGACCTGTCTGTCGCCGTTGCAGACTGAAAGAGCAAACATGCCTACGTTGTGGGAAGCCTACGCCTCGCGCGGAGCTTCGCGTTGGCGACCAGGCGGCTTGCGCTGGGTGCGCGAGGTACTTCCGGGCGGCCGAGCCCTGCCAAGTATGCGAGAAGCCCGCTCAGCGCCTTACCCGGATCAGTGGACTGGAAGCTCTCGGCCGCATGTGTGATCGGTGTGTCCGCGAGCAGACCTGTGCGACATGCAAGCGGTGCGGAAAGCACCGTACCGTGTTCCTCGTACTGTTGACCCGAGAGCCTGTATGCAAGAGGTGTGCCGCGAACCTGGACGCAAGTCACGCCTGCCCTGACTGCGGGACCATTGTGGGTGGAGCGGGTGTCGCGCGCTGTCTTACTTGCGGTATCAAGAGGTCGAACTGGGTGAAGGCACAAGCTGCCACTGATCTGATGAGCGGCCAACAGGCGCAGCACTTGACGTTGTCCTTTGTTGGGTGGGCGAACGAAAGCGGCCGACACAGCAAACTGGCTGCAGGCTTCGCTCGTTATGCTCAAGCTCTGATGTGTATCGACAATGCAGTTTTCGCGTCGGGCGGTGTCATCGATAGCGCGTTCCTGCAGAAGCTGTTCACGACGGAAGAAATCCGGTCGATGGGAATTCTGGCGCAGTACATGACCGAAACAGGGTTGTTGACCGTCAACAACCAAGAACGGCTTGAAGCTTCCCTGCAAAGACTCGTCGAGCGCCAACTGCAAGAGGTCGTGGGGAAGTCGTGGGAGATGGATGTGAAGGGGTTTCACCGCTTCATACAAGCCAAGGAGAAGCCGCTGTCGCTGCGGAGCGTAAAGGTCTATCTGAATGTTGCTATCCAGCTTCTTCAGCACAGCAAAGTCAATCGCGCTGCCGAGTTGACAAATGCAGCGCTGGAAAAGTACCTGAGAAAGTCCCCAGGTTCGACGGCATCAGCGAGCGCATTTGTCTCCTACCTTCGCGCAACTGGTGTAGTAGCGTTGCATCTTCAGAAGAAGGCGGTTCAGTCGCCTACGGTGGCGCATCGCGCCAAGGAAGTGCGCAGGATTCAGGACCGTCTTGAGTACGTGGTTCAGCGCCATGAAAGGTTACCGCTGATTGCGAAGCTTGTTTCCTTATTGTTCGGAGCCAGGCTTGAGCACGTGCTTCAGCTGCGCATGGACCAACTGACGGTGTCTGCGTCAGGAGCAAGGGTGTTGCTGAAGGGTGAGTGGGTCGATGCGCCTGAGGAGATCGCGGCACTCGTGCATGAAATGGCTGCAGGGCCCTCGCCTACGCAAGAGTCCGGTCAGAGGTGGGTGTTTCCCGGTCGAATGGCTTCGGATCATTTGAGCACTGCGGCAGTGCAGTATCACCTGAACAAGCTCAATGCATGAGCCTCAAGGCTGAGGGATGCCCGCAAGCTGCTCCATCTTGTGGAGGACGAGCGAGGGTTTCACCATCCCATAGCGGTGATTGACCGTGCACGTGGTCAAGGCATTGTGATTGATCGCGAGATCTTTAGGCTTCCAGGCGCCACTGTTCAGAACGGCTTGCTTCAAGAGCGTGTCCAAGGTGGCTGCGGGCAAGGAAGCGTTCTCTTGCATTCGCACGAGGAGCGCTCTATGGTGCTTTTCCCCTCGGGATTCGGTTTCCAACCAATAGAACAGTTGTCCATCAGCTCGGGTCAATTCGACTACCCAGCACATTCGAGGCCGTTCTTCGACGACGGCCCAAGGCCGGTCCACGCCTCCGATTTTTGCTGGCAATGCACAGTATCTGGCTGACGGGGTTTCCACTGGATTTACGAGGCTATAGTGCGTAAACGAGAGCAAGTGCTTTTGCTGAACCATCAACTGAAAACACTCCGCTAATGCGCGAAACCGGTCTTCAACCCGCGCCTGATCTTCGCTGCTAAAAGATCCGGGGGGCGCCTCACCCTGCCTACTGCGCGCTCCGGTTCCGACCCGTTTCTTGGGTGGTGTTCGCTTGCGCTTCGGCTTGCCTGGGTCGTACGGTATGGTCCGCGTTGAAATGACCCGGCGACGTAAAGGCTCCAGGTCACTCCACGTGTCCTGGATGGCTAAATGCACTGCTCTCCCCATAGGCCGCACGTCCCCTGGCCTGGTAATGGAGGTTGACTCATCTTCATCTTGCTGTGTTTTCTGCTCTGGCTCGACCGCGCCCGTGGGCGCTTCGGGTTCAGCTTTCGGGATGATCTGCTGAGTCAAGCGAGTGATTGGGTATGGAAGCTTGGGGAACTGCGCATCGTGAATCCACAACGCGAGCACTCCTCCGCCGGGAAGCGGCTCGCCCATGAAAGAAATTCGCATTTCCTGGTTCTGCCATGGAGGCCAAGCCTCGATCCACGGTGAGTCATCAAGCGCTCGAATCGCGTTAACAATATTGACGTAGATCGCGGCGGCCCGGGTGAGCGCGTGGGGGGCAGTCTGAAAGAGTGCAATCGCACGGCATGCGACATTGCTCAGACTCACGAGAGGTTCTATTTCGAAGTCGCCTTCTTCCGTAACCCGGGTGGTCTCCAAGTTGACCAACTTGCCGACCTCGTTGGACCAGCGTCCACCCACGAGGGCGTTGGCCAATTCCGTGGTGATTCCGAAAAAACGGCGAAAAATTTCGTAGCAGGGGATGTAAATGTCCAATCCGGATTCTGTCTGGCCGTAGAGGACGGGCATTCTCCCTACGTTGATAGCTTTTCCGGCAGCGTCAGTTCCTGCCAGCGGTAAGCCTTTGGAATCGCTGGATGGATTCGTGGACAAACCCAGGGCCCCTATCGTGGTCAGTTGCCATGTCTGCTCGGGCAGAATGGCATCTCGTACTTGAACCCAGTTCTGGAGGTCGTCCGGCTGAATAGTCCTATCTCGCCAAAAGGAGCCGAGGATCAGACTGGGGATTGACCCTGCAGCCTCGTCGATCACCAAAAATTTGATTGAACCGTCTTCTCGGCGCGCATAGATGGCGTCCCCTGTCGTCAGCTCTTCCATTTCGGCGAGATAGACCATTACACGACGTGTTTGTTGGTCCAAGGGAGACGGATACCTTCGGCCCGTGGCGATCAATCGGTACAGGCGCCCATCAACTGGGAAACTATCAAATTTAGTAAAACTCACGCGATAGCAGCGCCCTCGCGCAGGGCGTTTTGGGTGGCGAGACAACCACACTGGCAATCAGCATGGCCTATCCATAAACTGTTAACGCCAAGAGTTTATGCGACTGGCGGGTGGTTTCGTCGGACCAAGTCGCAGGTCGGGTGCAGAGGGAGACGCACTTGGCGCGGCGACCAAGATCTCCCAGCATTTGACGCAGCAACATGCGATCACAGGCTGCAGGTCTTTCGCAGGCATTGGGGTGTCTTTTCAGGAAGGCAGATTGCCGAACCAATGCGCGTTCCGGTGCTGATGACCGGTCAACCCAGCACCATGAACACCCGCAGCAGGTATCCTTAGTCGGTGGCCGTCAGCGACCAGAGCCGGACGCCAAACTTGCTACACAGAAGCTCTCTCGCTGGATTCGGGGTTGGCTTCGTATCAAAGCCATCCTGCAATCGCAGAGCCTCCTCCAATTCGGTCTTTCGGATGTGTTCTGCCTTCGTTGACTGGCACTTCTGCCAAGTCAAAAGGACTCATCCCTTCGATGCAAGCCACATTGACTCCGTATTGGTCTGGCGACGATCGACGCTGGTGGAAGGTGTAAATACCGCATTTTGAGCAGAAATAGTGCTTGGCCTCTCCCGTATTAAACGTATACAGGGTGAGTGCTTCACTACCATGCGTGACTTGAATGTCGTCTAGGTCGGCTGATACAGCTGCTGCCCCTCGCATCCGACAGTAGGAGCAGTTGCATCTAAGGGCTGTTCTCAGGCCATCTTTTAAACGCAAAGAAAACTGCACAGTACCACAATGACATGCGGCTTCATAAAAGGGCCGTTCTGAGAGATTGATATCGGTCATTCCTCATTCCCACCTACAAATTGAGCATATCGAGCTGACTGTAATTGGGCCCTGAGCCGACGTTGGATAACACAACCGCGAAGCTGCCACTCATACGCTATCCGCTGCCTGACAGCCAAAATCGTTCTTTCTGGGTGCTCGGCCCCTGCCTGGTAGCAGCAATAGTTTCCGCCGTCGGTGTCTGCCGGGTTTCGCGGACTTTTTATACCAAGATGTTTAAACAGGTAATCGCCTGCAAGCCCATGCTGCATGCCACTTCATGAGAAATTAATGTCTAGAATACCTCGCACGGTCCAGTTTATCCCTCAGGTTTTGCGGGATACACCACGTTTGGGGTATGCTAACACTGCATTTTTTAACCACAAAGGAGATAACTTATGGCACTTAAACCAGGACCAAAGCCCATAGCAGATTCAACAGGGAAGCCGGATCAGCGCCGCCGTGATAACAAAACGACACCAGGGAATACACCGGACCTCAAACCTAGCAAGTCGAGCAATCCCCCAAAAAAGAAATGATACTTTGCTAGTTAAATTGCCTTTCTGACCCGGCGGTCAAGCGGACCCGCATTCTGCGGGCCGCTTACCTTGTCCGTTGTGCGTCCGCTTCCACCTGCCACCACTGACTGCTGCGGCCGAATGCTGCCGTAGAAGAGCGCCTGGACAGGGCGGCTGGTGGCCTTGTCATCGGTGCCGACACAGTGGTCAGATTGAAATGGACTCAGTGTTCAGGTGCGCCCGGAATACGCAGATAACACGCGCGTGGTAGATAACACGCGCGTGGTAGGCAATATGCCGGTCGGGCGTTTGACGTTGCGGCGTGACCCCAAAGTTGCGAGGGTCGGTGCGCGAGACCAGAATGCGGCATGGCCCACCCCAAAGACGCCGTGCCCCCGCAGGTTCTGATAGATCTGGTCCAGCAGATCGTGATGGAGTCTGGTAACCTCGAAGGATTTAGCGCCCAGGCTTGGCTGCAAGAGTGGCTAGCAGCCCCACTCCCCGCCTTTGGAAACCGCAGTCCATGGGATGTGCTCCGAGAACCTGACGGGCTGACCTTGGTTCAAGCAACGCTTCTGCAGATCCAGAAAGGCAGCTTTGCCTAGACCCTGGCGGGTGGTGCGCCCCGCATGAAGGGCTCCATGTTGCGCAGGCTTTCGTTGCCTTGTGAATCTTCTTCTCGGCCCTGACGGACCTTGTCCCCACAAACTCCTCGATCTTCGCGAGCTGCGTGGTACGCGGTTGGGCCAGACCCTCCCATTGCGAGCATGAGAGGGGAGTGACAGTCAACAGGGCTGTCATTTGAAGCTGAGTGTCTCCCAGCCAAACGAGTGTTTTGGGTCCCATCTTCGGCGCAAATAGGAACTCCTCGCGCACGATGTATCTCGAAACTTGGTGTAGATCAGCTTGCGCAGCCGCACTCGCAACCTTGGTTTGGAGTTAGTACGCCGAGGAGTACGCAGATTCGGAATGCCACGCCTAATCTGAGATGATGCCTCTGAAGTAGAGTCTTTCAGATGCACTCCGACCAACCAGCTCCCGTGAATCGCTGCGGTGTTTGTGGCGCGACCAGCTACCGCCCCGTTGTAGCGCGCGATTCGACCGGGGCGATGCGTTACGCCTACCGCCTGGTTTGTTCGGGCTGCTCGCGAGAGTTCACGAGTCTCCAAGGGTGGCGCGCGGGTCCTAGCGATGCCGCCCCGCCGCCTCCCTTTTCTTCATAGGAGGGCCACTAGTTGTTCGCCGCGTTGGTTCACGTAGATAGGAGCCCGCCAAAGAAGTGGCGTGAGCTACTAGTTCGCTGGCACCAAGGCTGAGGTTCTCGCCAAGTCTGCTGCAGTTGCATTCTTGGTCGCAGCAGCAGCAGTTTCCAGCCCTGTGACGAGATTGCACATTGCATGGTAGTTGAGGGCGTCAGCTACAGCTCGATTGACGGGATAGTTCACCAAAGACGCATTGCGCTGAGATTGGATGTTGACGAGCGCAGCTTCTCTCTGCTTTGTGATCCCGGTGGAGATCACCTGTACAGTCAAGTTGTTGAAGTAGGCCTCGTTGAACTGGCTCAGTAGGCCACTCGAAACAGTGCTGCCAGCGGCAAGGACTTTAGCTGCAGCTGCGGGGGTTGTTACTGCGGCAGCGCCCGAAAGCAATGTCGCCAAACCACCCCATCCCATTTGTGTCTGTGCTTTCGATGCGGTCAGCATGCGCAGGTAAGTCGCACAGCGCTGGTTGGATGCGGCAATAAGCCGATCCTGCAAGTCATTGCGGCGGTACTTGAGACCTTCGTGGTTCGTGTTTCCACTGACGGTTGCAATGTCGTCCAGTCCATAGGTGGCGAGGAGTTGATCAATGTTGATCAGCTCAAAACTCTCGGCTCGACCTGGTTGGTCCGTGCCAGGGCTCTTCACCACGATAGACCCAGCTCCACTGAGTAGGTTCTCCTCGTCCGGCATCGTGTAGCTTCGAAATGCACTGCAGCCGGAAATGCTGACCAGAGCAAGAGTTGCAACCGCTAGTTTTGATGCTCGCATGTACCTTCGCTCCCGTTGTGTTGCGCTGTTCTAGATCTGCAAATGGCAGGCTAAACGTGGCGCTTTTATAGCTTGTGAACATTTTCAGCGCTACAGAAAAATGCGCTCGTCGACGTTCCATAGGCCCGCGAAAGATTGACCCCAAGTTTGATGGCGCTTGTGCGATGAATGAGCGCTGTCTAAGTCGAAGGTTGAAACCCGTGGCAAGAAATGAATTGCCGCGTCCCGCCTCATGCGCTAGATTGAAACGTGGAGGGCGACATATGGCAAAAGTTTTGGGATCCATTGCCGGGGTTGAGATCTATGAAGACCCAGACGGTAGAGTCTGGTATCGAGCCGGAGCCTCAATCGACGCCGATGGCGCGAACGGCCAACATGGGCAACCTGTGGCTTATAACGACACGGACACAGGCACCGACTACCTGCAGAACGGAGGAATGCGTTTGCTAGGTGGGCGAGTTGTTCGCACGGGCAGTTCAGCCATTGCAATTCTGGGCCCAGACGGGCAGCCACGAGTCTTTCCCAACGGGGTCATCGCTTCTAAAACTTGGTACCAGTTTCCTGATGTGCCAGCAGATGATCCCAGCGCCTATGTAGATTCGGAGACCGTTCCTTACATAGTGGTGCCGCCTTTTATCGTGAAGAACACGGTTGGCGTTGTGCGTGGGTGCCGGGCGACCGCAACCTACGGAGATGTCACCGTGGAGTGTGTGGTTGCCGACAAGGGACCATCCAATAGGATTGGTGAGATCAGTATTGCAGCAGCGAGGGCCTTGGGCATAAACCCGAGCCCAAAGAACGGTGGCTTGGAGAAGCCCTTGGTGAACTATGAGCTTTGGCCTGGCGTAGCCGCTGACGGCTATGTTCTTCAGCCAGCATGACGAGTTTACGGCGGATGCCACCGCTGCAGATAGACTGTGAGCGAAGGGAGAAACAAGACAGATGGCGCTTCATGTTCCCCAAGACCGTCAAGGATTTTTCACGGACGTCGATCATCGATTCCGGTTGCTGCTTCGAAAGGGGATCATCTCGGGCATTGACCCCATCCGGTTGAATAACTGGCTGGCAAATTTCGTGACGGCTGAAGACAAGTATTTGGCCGGACATATCCTCAACGGCCTGACATATCGTTCCGACGCGATGGTCAAAAGCTCCTTCCAACACCTCATGGACTGCGAGCTTCCAAGCCTGTTGCGTGGACAAGGCAACTTCCCATTCCCCGACCTCGAAGCTCTGTACACAGCCCTGCGCGAAGGCGACCTGGCCTTGCCAATCCGCATCGTTGCAGTGGACGGCACCTTCGAGGCCACGCCAGGCAAGAGCGGCGGCGTGATGATTCGGCAGTTCAAGCGTCATCTGAATGTCTCGAAGGCGCTGCTTTGTCGGCCTGAAAGGCTGGGGGAGCTTCCAGACACGGTGAAAGTGCTCGTTTTTATTGATGACCTGGTAGGTACAGGCAAGCAGTTCAAGAGCTTCGCGAAGCATTACGAGCTTGAGGTGCATGCCAAGACGAGATGCTTGGTCTACTGTCCCCTCCTTGCATTCGATCAGGGACTTCTAAAATTGCGGGAGGCGCTGCCTTGGCTGCAGATCCTCCCTGTTGAGACGCTTGACAGCAGTCATCAGTTCTTTCGAGGTTGTGCTGCAGCGCCCCAGGTGTGGGGAGTAGATAGCGTCAATACCGTGCAGGACGTGCGCGATCATGTCAGTGACCTGTGTCAGCGCAACAACATTCCGCCGCATACCCGGCATTGTCTGGATCTTGTGGTCGCTTTTGAGCATGCAGTCCCAAACAACTCCTTGCCCATGCTTTCAATCAAGTCAGCGCAGTGGCAGCCCCTGTTTGATCGCTAAGGAAAAAGCGTGTCTATCCTTGCTGAGGCTTTCCTCAAGAACCGAGCCGAGCAGTTGCCGGCTGACGTATCAGATCAATTCATCGTTCCGCCGTTCTTCAACCGCATCAGCATCTTTGCCGACACCAAGTCGGTACGCATACTAGGGGGTCGAGGATGTGGCAAGACGATGTTTATCCGCCACTTCTGCCATAGCACCACATTCAGTCCTAATAGACGAGCAATTGATGATTCTGCACTGCAAAGTGTGGGGCTGTACATGCGGCCGGATACCGGCTTTTGCTCACTGATGACGTCCTCCTGGCTGGGCCCAGAACAGTCACGGCTGGCGTTTTCGCACTACATCACGCTGCAGCTCTTGTCCGAGGCCTATCAGGCGTTCTTAAACATCTCTACAGCCGACCTTGCAGCCGGAAAGCTGAACGCGATGGAGCAAAAGATCAGCTCCGCGCTGGCGCTGCAATTCAACAATCAGGTTTCGACGGTGAGCGACCTGGGGGTGTTTGTCGATGAGAAGCAGAGCGAGCTTGAACTCTGGGTGCGCAACCCCAAGCGCTGCGAAGAGCCGATGTTTCTCTCGTTCTCGACTGTGCTGCCTAGACTCGCAGAAGACTTGGCGAAGTCGATCCCCCGCCTCAAGGATCTCTCGTTCCGTGCGTTTATCGATGAGTTCGAAAACTTGGCCGAGGTTCAGCGGATGGTCGTATGCGACACCATTAAGCACCCCGGGCTTCGCTTAGCGGTCCACATCGCACACAAACGCGGAGCGGTGACGGATTTCAAGACGAGCAGCGATGAGCGCATCGTCGAAATGCATGACCTGCGCAAGATCGACATCGAAGAACAGCTGTCTGTCGATAATGAGTTTGAGCTACTCGCCGCCGAGCTGTTTCTCCTGCGGCTGCACCTCGAAGGTGTCCGCTTCGACTGTCCGGCATTCGCCCCCGAGAAGCTCTATGACCTGAAGCATCTGGCGTATCGACTGTCTGATGACTATCGCGCGAAAGTGGTGGGACTTGTGCGCGAGATCCTCCCTCGCCTGACTTCCACCGACATCGCCCACGAGGTGTTCAGGGACGAACCGCTCAAGCGGCGTTTGATAGACATGATTGACAAGGGGTTGAGTCGGCACGCTCTCAAGGGAGCATACGACGGTGCATCCTTGGCCGATGCCGCCAAGCCAAGAGCGAGCATTGTGCTGGGCGCACTGGTGAACCGTTCGAACAATCCGTCTTCGCTGTTGCAGGCCTTTCAAGCGCTCAAGGAAGACAAAAGCAGTGGTCCTAACGACCTCTTCTACAAGTCGGGTGGATGGGTAGACAACAATCTATATGGATGTCTGTTCCATCTCTATGCCGGTCTACCCCAGCGCGAGAATCTGCTCTATGCCGGATTCGAACGGTTCTGTCAGCTCGCACGCCCCAGTCTTCGCTACTTCCAGGAGTTGTGCCATGTGACGCTGCTGCTCGCGTTCCAGCGCTCGGACCGCCAGGACATCGAGCCGGTGAGCTTTAAGCACCAGGCGCAAGCAGCCCGCCAGGTGTCTGATGCGATGTTTGAGGACGTGCCCCAGCTCGGCCTGCATGGGGAGAGGCTTCGTGAGATGGTGCGTCGGCTCGGGACGATCTTCGAAGCCCTCAATCGCCGACCGAGCCAAAGTGAACCAGAGGTCAACCATTTCTCGATTGATCATGCAGATAAGGAGGGGCTGAGTGAAGCCGCCTTGCTGATTTTGAAGGAGGCGCGAACATGGTCCGTGCTCTACGAAGAACCGGACACCAAGAACAAGCGTGACTACGATATCGCGCAGTCCGACTGGGTGCTCAACCGCATCTTTGCGCCGCATTTCGGGGTGAGCTACCGAAAGCGGCGCAAGATTACGCTCAAGGCCACGCAGGTTAATACCATCCTCTGTCAGTCATCGCTGGCCTTCGAGGCTCTGCTGAAAGAGTTGGTCGAGCCCGAGCGAAGCACGCAAGGCGGAACCGGGCAGCTCTTCTGATCGCCTCCATGAAGTTCATACGACAAGATGTAGTGGGGGCCGCCGACCTGGCGAAGGAGGTGGGCAAGTTCGACATGGCCTTCTTTGGCCGCGAAGATCTGGACGACCGAAGCAGGTTCTCGGCTCCCCAGACGCGCTCGCTGGCGCGCCAGTCCGCGCTGGTTCAATACGATCCGCTGCGCTTCGAACTCAAGATCGGCGATGAGGTTTTCCGTGCCGATGAACTCCAGGACCTGCCGCGAAAGTTCCCGGCGGCGACCATTGCCCTAGATGCGACGACGATGGAGTTCCCGGAAATCGCATTGATCCTTCGTGCATACAGGCGACTTGCGTTCGCGTCGCCACGGTGTGTGTTCATCTACACCGAGCCTGCTGAATATGTTCGTCGCCCGACGGGAGAAGCAGCTGCACCTGGTAGCGCGTTCGACCTTACATTGGCCTTCCGGGCCAAGAACGCGATACCCGCCTTCACTCCCATGCTGTCCAGGGGTAATAAAGCTCACCTGGTGGCCTTCCTGGGCTTTGAAGGTGCGCGTCTGTCGCGGGTACTCAGTGATGACGAGGGGCACTTTTATACGGATGTCACTGTGGTATTCGGTATTCCACCGTTTCAGGCCACATGGGACATGCACGCACTTATGGCCAACACCCGCTTAATTGAACAGCACAGTCCCTCTGTACGATTCAGTGGTGCCAACAATCCCCGAAGTGCGTACCTGCTACTGCAGGAGGTTCACCGAGGTCTTGGTGGAAGCCAGTGCAATCGCCTGGCAGTGGCACCGTTCGGAACCAAGCCAGCGGCAATCGGCGCGGCGTTGTACTGTGTGGAAAGCGACGTCATGCGCGCTGTGTATGACCATCCAGAGCGCAAGGCCGGCCGAACCAACGGCGTCCATCGGACCCACTGGTTTGAGGTCGCCTGAGTTTCACGCCGGTACCGGCATGGACATCAACGAAGATACGGTCAGGTGCTTGGCACATGAGCCAAGGGCAGCTTGGCGCCGCCAGGCTTTGCCATCCTCGCTGGTCATCCAGTCAAAGACCGCCGTGCGCGCTCTTTCCGGCACAACGATTCGGTAGACGGCTTCAGTGAAAGGTCGCTGCCCTTTGATGACGAAGGCTGTGCGATCGATGCAGCGCGATCCCACTCGGGGAACGAGGATGTGCCCGGCCGTAGCCGTCTGAAACTCGCGCCGGGAAGCGCTGCCGAACGAAACGTCTCCACCAGAATGGGGGAAGTCGGTTGTATGGAAGTGTTCCAACTCCATCGCTTCGAACTGATGACGGGAGCGGCTGCCTCGACAGATACCAGCCCCAAGCTGGGCCAGAGAGCTAAATCCATTGCGCCGAGTGAGCGTCTGGTTGAAATCGACGAACTCATAGTGTGCGAGGTCCAGGCGATGGATCGCCGCCTCGCGGCTCACCAATCGCGTCTGCGTGATGCCGAAATCGGGTCCCACCAGTCGCCCGACCGTCACAGTTGCGCCACGTCGTGTGCCAAAGCGCGCGACCATCAGGAAGGATTGGACTTCCGCTCGCCTGTCGAACGTTTTGTGTGGCAACTCATAGCACTCCAGTTCGGTGGCTGAGTCGATCAGCGTTTGCCGGAACGATGCAAGCGCTGGATCCTGCAAGATGGGCGCTGCGACAATGAAAGCTGCCTCCCCGGGGCGATTGAGCCGTGACAACGACTCCAGCATGAAATAGAGGTCCAACCTTGCCCAACCATTGACGATCCGAGCGTCGGGGTAAAGGGCGCGTAGACGTTCAACAGACGCAGGCGGCAACTGTTCGACCCCGAAGGGCGGATTGCCGAGTACGCATGAGAAGCGTCGATCACCCAAAAGTGATTGCAAACTCTGAGGTTGCAGAACGTCTGCCTTGAACAACTCTGCCGCAGGAGGGGTCGGGCACAGCGCAGCTAGGCGGTGGTCGTACTCGACGCCCACATACCGATTGATCGCGTGCGATGTAATGCATGCCTCAAGCAGGCGGCCCGAGCCTGAGCCCAGTTCCAACCAATCGCCAGAGTTCAACTGGAGGGTTTGCGCCAGACGAGCAGCCAGATTCGCCGGCGTCAGGATCTGGCCGCGACGTGTTCTGGTGGAGCGAGTAACTCTGTAGCGCATCGTGTGACCTCTGGAACTCTTCAGCTTGCTGTCGGTGATTTGCAGTCCTGATGGTAGGCGCTCTTCAAGCCAAGTTTCAGTTGGCTATGCCTGTGAAGCATGGGGAAAGTATCTTGACCATCTGCATACTGATTTGCATAATAGAATCGTTAATGCTGGCGTCATTCTTTGCTATTGATTTCGTAGCGGAAATCGAGTCTCCGCTGTAAGAAAACACCAACAGACCCGCCACGCCAGCGGCTATGGCCTTTCCCAAGATTTCACGCACCACGCTTTCACGGCGTGTCCCTTTTGCGCCCTCGATCACCGCTGCGATCGCAGCCTCCCTCGCATCCTCTCCCGCTATATCCGCCAGCTCTGCCGCTGTAGCTGGCGAAATTGTTCGCCTTCCTGCTCTCATTTCTGAGATTGCAACCCGGTGAATCCCCATGCGCTCCGCTAGTTTGGAGTCGTTGCCGCACACTTTTGACGCCTTGTCAATGAGTGAGTTTACGTATTGCATGTAACACCTCTGTTAACAAACACTCCAGCCAGTTAACAACCTTGTTAACGGTAACAACTGGAGTAACACATGATCCAAGTATCGGTGACGTCGACCGAAGTGCGCAACCAACGCGGCACAGCCAAGGCCAGCGGTAAGGCCTATGACCTCAACTTCCAAACCGTCTGGTTTCACACCCATGACCGTGCAGGCAACAAAAACCCGTACCCCGAAAAGTCCGAAATCATCCTGGAAAAGAACGAGCAGGGCCAAGCCCTGTTCTGGCCTGTCGGTGAATACACCCTTGCTCCTTCCTCGGTGTACGTGGACCGCTCGGGCAATCTCGCAATCGCCCCGCGCCTCGTCGCCTTGAAGCCCAAAGCCGCAGCGGCCTGAGCATCATGCAAGAGGCCATGCACGCGGCCCGCTTGGTCGCTGCTCAATCGGCACTGCTCGCCCTGCTCGTAGAACAGCGGGGCGATCACCTCGAAAACGTGGACGGTGTCTCCGTCACTCTCGCATTCGACGGCGAGACAACCGGCCTTGACGTCATCTACACAGCCAACGGTATGCCTGTGGGCGGGGAGGGCGCTTGAACCCCCAAACCGGCCACATCCTGGCGACTGAATACCGCCTGTGGGCCTCCGAAGGGCTGACCCTTTGGGGTCCCCTTCGATGCAAGCTCTTCACCAGCGTGCAAGCCTTTGACGGCTACATCCAGGCCCTGCGCCTGAATGGCTATCTGGTCACCTTCTCCAATCCTTTCTGCGCCACTGTGGCGCGTCCGCTCCTGTGATGGTCGCCGCTCTTTTTGTCCGCAAAGTCAATCACTATGCCGCTCTCGGATGTGATTGCTACGACGCCGAACGCGATGCACTGAGCTGGCCGGGGGGTGTACCTGGCGTGTTCCATCCTCCATGCCGCGCATGGGGCCAGCTCTCCCACATGGCAAAGCCACGACCTGGCGAAAAAGAGCTAAGCCTCTGGGCCATGGGCAAGGTTCGTCAGTTCGGCGGCGTCTTGGAGCATCCCTACTGCTCCCGCCTTTGGGCCGCAGCTGGCTGTCTCGGCTTTGGCATTCGCGATCAGCACGGCGGAGTGCTTGTCCCTGTCATGCAGAGCTGGTGGGGGCACCGCGCCCCGAAAAAAACCTGTCTGTACATCGTTGGCCCAGTGCCGGAAATCCCCTACCTGGCTAACGCCCCAACGGCTACCACCGTGGAGCGCATGGGCAGGCCTGAACGTGAACGCACGCCCGAGGCTTTCGCTGCGTGGCTTGTCGACCTGGCTAGGGCCTGCTGATGGTCGCCGCAGCCGTCAGCCCCCGCATGGAACACGCCGCCCGCGTGGCCCATGCTCGTTCCTGCGCTCGTTTCGAGCAACGGCGCGCCGATCAGGAAAGCCGCGCAGCGGCTGGGCTTGTCTCAGTATCAACAACTTGCAGGAGTGGTTCTGTAGTTGTTGATTGGGCTGAAAACTGCATCACGATTGACCCCAAGGCATCCCGCGTAACCCGGCTTCGTAAGGGCCTCGGTATTGCTGCGAAGCAGCTTCACAACCAGGGCGAAAAAAACCAAACGATCTGGATGCAGACTCTGACCTACAAAGGCGACAACCGCCAGTGGAGGCCAGAGCACATCAGCCGCTATCTCGATGCCCTCCGTAAGTGGCACTACGCCCGCACTGGCTCCAAAGCCGTGCGTTATGCCTGGGTCGCTGAGCTACAGCAACGCGGCGTCATCCATTACCACGTGATCGTATGGCTCGGCTCTGGATTGACCCCGCCCAAGCCCGATCAGCCCTGGCACAGCAAAGACCGCAAGGGCCTCAAGCAGTGGCATCCGCCCATGTGGGCGCACGGCATGTCTAACCGCCTGCGCTCTACCGCCCCCGTCGCGTACCTCATGAAGTACGCCTCAAAGATTGAATCAAAAAACGTTGGGAGCTTTCCCCATGGAGCACGCATTCACGGCGCTGGGGGCCTTGACCCTGTGGGCCGTTCTATTCGCCGCTGGGTTCTTTGGCCTGCTTATGTGCAGGGCAATGCTGCGATCACAGACCGATTTCGACCTGCGCCGGGAGGCGGTTATGTCAATGACAAAACAGGAGAGCTTTTGCTTGCTGAATTCGCACCAACAGGCGGCGGTTTTTGCAGCTTTATACGCATCCGCACCACGCCACGAAAGATCGACCCCGCAGGGCCTTTCTCGTGGCTTCCAGAACCTCAAAACACAGCGGCCCCCGGTCCCGCTGCGTACCTTCATTAACTGACCGGGACAAGGAAAAATCTCATGAACAAGCTCAACATTCAAACCCGTCGCATCGCTCAAGCCGCATCCGCTGGCGCTCTGGTGCTGGCATCGCAGGCCCATGCCGAAGTGCCCGCTTCTGTCACCACCGCATTGACGGATATGAAGGCAGACGCGCTGACGGTGGCCGGCCTGGTGCTGGTCGCCATCATCGCTGTTGTGGCCTTCAAGTTCATGCGCAAGGGCTTCTGATGTACCAAGTCGGCGCAGCCTGTTACAGCACGCCGACAGCCGCCCTGCAGGCGATTGCATCGGGTCAAACCGGTGCAATCGTCCAGCATGGCGGGGCAGGGTACATAGCGACAGCTACCGGCACTGATACCGGCATTGTGTACACCTTTCATCCCCTCGCTGGCGGCGCTCCCATCTCTCAATCTGTGGCGTTTGCACCTGAGCCCTGCGGCCTCCTGACTGCTGCTGATGGCCTGCAAATGGGCTGGCTGATCGTCGCTGCCTGGGTTGCTGCCTTCTCCGTCATGTTCATAGCCCGGACCCTCCGGGGCGAAACCACAAGCAACTATGGCAACACCTGAATTTTGGGCCGTTCTCGTCGGCCTGTTGGGGTCCGCATGGCTCATCGTTTCAAGCTGGTAATTGCAGCCGCCCTCGGGGTGTTCGCTGCTTCCGCCAATGCTGGCTATGCCCAGCTTGCGCCCCCGCCTGGCTGGACGCCTGGGCAGTACGTGCCCGCAGCAAATGACGCCAGTTATGGGCGCATCATTTTTTCACCCAACGGCCCTACAACCACTGTAGGGGGCCAGTCCGTGAGGATGCCCGCAGCGTATCGTCTCGCGGCCAATGCGCCCCGCATCGCTGCCGCAGCCATTTATGCCCACCCGTATGTGCGCACAGGTGTTGCAATCGCGGGCTGGTTAATAGCCGCCAAATTGGTTTGGGACGAAGCTTCCAAGTCTTGGAAATCTATCGCGCCAGATGCAAATTCCTATGTTTCTGACGGTTCTAGATATTTGGCTTGGCCTGGAGCTTCAACCTATCATTATTCGCTCGATGCAGCGTGCACAGCTCGCGCCGCATATATGTCTAATGCCTCGGTCACTTATTCGTTGAGCTCTACTAGCAATGGATATCAGTGTAATTTGACATATCGAATGAGTGATGGCCGCACAGGCAATTACACAGTTGGCGTAGAAAAATTTGCTAGTTCTACTTGTCCGGCTGGCTGGTACGTCACTCCAGCGGGTTGTGTGCAGACTCCACCTCCAAAGCAAGTAAGCCAACAGGAATTTGAAGATGCATTGGCCCCAAAGCCCATGCCTGAAAAAGTGCCGCAGGAATTACCGCAGCCTACACCGCTGCCAATTGAGCAGCCGTCGCCCTGGATTAATCCTGAGCCTGGTTCAAACCCAAGTCATCGGCCTCGCTTTGTTCCTACCGGTGACCCTGTGCCAAATCCCAACTATGACCCGAATGCCCCGCCAAGTGAACAAAATCAACCATGGGTGCAGCCAGGTATTCGCATAGTCCCGAGTCCGACAATTGCCGAACCTTGGCGGGTTGATGTGCAGCCAGTTTCAAGGCCGAAGCCCACACCAGACCCCGCGACAGACCCAGAAAACGAGCCTGGCGACAAACCTAGCGATCAGGAGGAACAGCCTGATTTGTGCGAGAAGTACCCCGATATCGTTGCTTGTAAAACTCTCGGCGGTCCTGTCGAAGCAAAGCCAGTGCCCAATGAAAATAAGGATATGACTATTACCCCTGATAGTGGGTGGGGGCAGGGGCCTGGTGCGTGTCCAGCGCCTAAAAGCGTCACTGTGCACGGATTTACTTTGCAAATGCCGTTTGATTTACTCTGCCAATTTGCAAACGGTATTCGTCCGGTCGTTATTGGTCTTGCCTGGCTAGCTGCCGCATTTACATTTATGGGAATAGGGAGGCGCGCATAATGGACACAATCGCATCCTGGCTTGCCGATATAACCTGGCCCATCGTTTCTAGAGTGCTTGCGGCGCTCGGTGTTGGTACTGTGACATATACCGGAGCCAAATCAGCTTTGGAAATGGCGCTGTCGAATGCAAAAATGGCCCTGGCTGGTATTGGCTCCGAAGTTCTGCAAATAATCGCCATGTCCGGGTTTTTCGACGCTATGTCTATAACCTCTGGTGGCCTGGTGTCTGGCCTGGCCTGGCTTGTCCTCAAGAAATTTGCTCTGCAATCGGGAACATGATTACTTTAATTACCGGTGGACCTGGCGCGGGAAAATCGGCGGCCCTGGTCGCTATGCTCGCTGACCTGGCTAAAGACCGCACCATTTATTGCCATGGCATCCCTGACCTGGCGGTACCCCATGTGGCCTTGGATGACCCCACAACCTGGCCCGACACTGTGCCCGATGGCGCCATCATCGTTATTGATGAATGCCAGACAGTGTGGCGTCCGTCTGGCCCCGGTCAAAAGGTGCCCGACCATATCGCAAAGCTTGAAACTCACAGGCACCGCGGGCTGGATTTCTACATCATCACGCAGGGGCCAAACTTGGTGCATTCAAACGTGCGCGCCCTGGTAGGGCGTCATGTTCACCTGCGGGATATTGGTTTCCTTGGCCGCTGGTGGTATGAGTGGCCAGAGACCGCAGATAACTGCCGCACCGGCTGGAAATCTGCACCCATCAAAAAGCGCTACCGGCTTCCGAAACACGTGTTTGGGCAGTACAAAAGCGCCTCCATCCATGTGAAGCCTGTTCGCAGCTTCCCCAAGGTCGTGGTGGTCTTGGCCCTGGCCCTGGTCGCTGTGGCCTACCTGGCTCACATGGTTTACGGCAATATTTCCAGCAAGATCGCCCCGGCTGCCGCTGTTATTGCACCTCTTGGCAATCTACCTCTTGGCTCTGTCCAGCCGAGCCAGCAGGCCCCGCAGTCTCCAGCAAAGGCCGCGTTTATTGATGATCGCGTGGATTTCTTCCCGCGTGTTTCCACGGTCCCGGAATCTGCCCCCGCTTATGACGCGCTCCGCCATATTGTCAACATGCCTATCGTGGCCGGTGGGGTCTGTAAAAACGGCGGCTGCAAGTGCTACACGCAGCAGGGCACCGTTGCGGGCCTGACTAGCGAAGCGTGCAAAAAATGGATGGATGCACCGCCGTTCGATCACTACACGGTGAAGCCTCCGCCTACTGTCGCGGCTTCCGGTACGCCTTCGGGGAATACACCGTCTGCACCCACTGAAAACGGGCCTGGGCAGCCTCAGACCGTATCCGTACCCGCCCCATCCGGCGCCGCCGTGAACGCCAGAGCCGAAGCCCGCACAGTGTCAGTGCTGCCGCCAGGCTCACCAGTCCAAACGACACAGCCCATGGATGCCGCTGGAACCATTCCACCGCCCAATTTATTGAATCCATACCGCCGAAGCTAGCACACTGTTCCTGAGAGACAAACGGGGACCCGGGCCGGAGACCTTGTGTCGTAGGTTTGGGGCGGGGGTATGGGGCCGCAGGGCACCATGTAGGACCGTTGTGCAACTCGTACCGCATGAAAAAAGCCCGCGATCTGCGGGCCTTGAGGTTCTGCCGTCAGTGATTCTCAGCAGCTAGCCGCCAAGTGCGCGCCTGGTGGACGCAGGCGAAGCGCGGCCGCCAGACGCGCCGCAGTGCGGCATACAATCGAGTAGATACGATGTATATTATGCAAAATGACACGAGAGCGCAAGTCAAGAAGTGAAGCCGAAGCAATCGGTTTTCACCTGCAACAGGCAAGAAAGGCTTGCGGTTATACGCTGGAAGATGTACAGAATAGAACCGGGGTGAATGTGGGGCAGCTGTCGAGATTTGAGGCAGGTCAGTTCACTTTCATTACCGATAATTTGCAAAAATTCATGAATTTATTGCAAGAAAGCAATGTGCCTGTGGAGCGCCATCCCCAACTCGTGCAACGTTTCGCCGCATTGCTAGATCGGTCGCCTCAGCACAAGGTCGCTGCAACCGCTCTTATCGCGGCGCTAGAGTGTCTACAGTAGCTGCTCGCTCGACGGGAGTGATTGCAGTTGCGGGGGCAAACCTAGGTGTCTTTCGTAGTCTGGTGCAGATGCCCTGTTGAATGTGCGTGCTCGTCTTGATCCACAAACTTGAAGGCAAGATCAGGGCGGAGGAAACATGTTCGGAAGAAACTCCATCCCTGTCCTCTTGACCAGCTCCTGGTAACTGATCGGCCGCCCCACCGTCTCCCCCTCCCGGTTCTCCTGCCAGTGCGCCCAGGCCCTTTGGCTGGTGGCGTCATACACAAGCTTGTACAGATAAGTCGGCACCTTCACCCCATTGGCGCCAATGCGAGGCCCCGCATCCGTGAACACCGGCCCGGTGATCACAAACACATCCCCCTTGGCCCGCTTCACATAGTGCCGCGTGTCCTGCTCGATCTTGTTCCAGGCGCCACCGTTGTGCTGGGCGTTTTGGGGAACCATGTTCGCCAAGCTGAAGCTCTGCGACATGGCCGTCGGCGTCGGCATGTCTCCCGCAGGTGCCATGTGCCCACGGCTGTACCCTGAGTTCTTGTAGTCCTCCAGTTCCGCTCGCTCACCACTCGGGAGTCGTGCATCCGCAAAGAACCGCTTGGCCCGTTTCTCGTCAGCATCCTCGATGAGCTTGCGGTTCAGGCGCTGGGCCACGAACACCGGTGTCTTGGTGGTACCGGAGTGCAGCACCGCAAAGGCTTCATAGCAAAGCTCGCGCAACTGCGGGCGGGGCGCAATGGCCGGTGGTGTGCCATTTGCAAAGAACTGCGGGCACTGGGCAAAGGAGGTGGGCTCGGGCGTGAGCAGGGCCGCACTGTCGAACTGCGGAGACCGCGCCCAGGAAAGACTCGGGAGAGCAACGCTGGCGAGAGACAGGGCCAGCACAGCTGCCAAGCGCACATGGCCTGGCCAAGAGAACAAACGATTCACAGAAGAAGATATCGAGTCGAACAAAACGGAGCCCGATTGGAGCACCGTTCACTTCTCGCTTCTGGCCCGAATGCTCGGATCCCGCAGGGTTTTACAGCTGCTTGCAGAGATGGGGTCCACAAACAAAAAGGGCTCCCAAAGGGAGCCCGATCTGCCTGCCCGCCCCTGCGGTTCAGTTAACACTCCCCATGGCAGCAGCACCCGCAAATGCAAAGTGCCACCGCCATGGGAAGTCCCGCAACTGCTTCAATCCAACTCAAGCAGTCGGTCTACCAATTACATGGCGCTGAATTCGCCGTGGGGGATCTGGCCAGTGCGCACGGCTTCGGCAGCCTGGGCGCGCACGGCAGCGCGGTCGGCGTTGGACTTGTAGGTCACCACACGCGAGCCTGCGGGTTCCATGTTGTGGGTCTTGGCTTCCACTACGGCTTCGGCTTGCACTTCAGCGCGGGTGCGGTTCGTGTCGAACTTCAGGGCAAATTGCGAGCCATCGGCTTCGTCAGCGTGGGCGCCAAAGGCGGCGAAAGCAGCAACAGCTGCGACAGAGAGGAAACGGGCGGTCTTGTTCATGATGAAAATCCTTGAAAGTTAAAAAAGCGTCTCAAAAAAGCCGGGTCAAAAACCATTCCTGAACCGGGTTCGGTGAGTCGCCTTGCGGGTTCGGCTCATCGATGGGATGAACTGTACGCCGATGGTGTTCAGGGAAAAACCACCTGGTCGCAAACTAACTGTTCCAGTATTGAAAACAATCTCTCGGAACCTTTCTGCGCCGTACCTCCGCGCCTTCGCTTCTCATTGACCCGGCCTTCAACTTGCCTTTAAGGCATCCAAAAACTCCCGCGCATTGAGCTGGCTCTTGTCCTCCATGCAGTTGTTGAACACCGCATGCGGATAGAACTTGCCGCAGTCGAGCAAGGTCTTGTCCGACCAGGAGGCTGTCCCGACCAAGGGGTTGAAGCCATGACTCTGGGGGAAGAAAGAGTGCTCCATGGGGAGGCCTCCTTGGGTTCATCCTACATGCGCATTTGCGGCAAAAGCTGTATATTTATCCAGTATTCAACCACAGGAAAAGCAGCGCCATGCAAGTCATCGAATCCACCTATGTCGTCACCCTGCGCGACTACCCCGAAGAGATCCCTGCCAAGGAGCGGATTGCCGCAGAAACCCGGTACGCCCAGGCTCTGGAAAAGCAACTCGGCGGCCCCGAGCAGGTGGCGGCTGCCCTGGACACCATGCACAGCCTGGAAGAGTCGCCACCCGAGGTGGTGTCTCCTGGCGATCTCACGTTGCTCAAGGCCTGGGGCAAGGCCAGTGCGGTGGCCAAGCAGGCGGGGTTCCGGGATCTGGGGGAAGGGGATGGGGCGTACTTTGAAGCGCGGCTGGTGTGAGGGTGAAGGTCCACTGGGGACACGCCATGCCGATCAACGTGCCCTGGAACTACCCGACGTGGATGTGCACGCCGCCGGGCAGAGCTGGTAGTGTGTTTCCGACGGAGACCGTGCTGCCGCTGGAGGCGCAGGCATATGCGGTCACTCAGGAGGGTGAGATCTGGCAGGTGACCGTCAAGCACTCGGGAGAGGTGCTGTACTCGGGACAGGGGCCTGTGGTGCTGGTGGAGTCGCCTGCGCCGTTTTAAAGCAAACCGATTGCACCGCACCGGCTGCCGGTTGTATGGTGCACATCAGCTAGCAAGGAGTCGATATGTCGATGGACCGTGCCAACTATCCAGGAGTGCCGGAAGACTTTCCGGTGACCGCAGTGCCGTCCGCCGTTGCGGGTGCCCAGCCGAAGATGAACCTGGTCGAAGAAGGTGGTAAGTTCTATGCCCCGGGCACGTCGCCAGGCGAGGTCATGGCGGCCTTCCAGATGTGTGACGATCTGGTCTCACAGATGGTGCCGTACTGCCTGAGAAAACTCGCCACCTACGCAGGCAACCAGGAGGCAACAGTGAAGGCGGCGTTGAAGGGCCTGCTGGCCAAGCGGTGGTGCACCGATGCGCAGTGCGTGTGGATCATGCGCAGGGTGGTGGATGAGCTGCAATGGACTGTGGGTGATGACGCTTGGGCAACCTGATGCCCTGGACTGGCTATTCATCGGATCGTCATGACCAACCCATCTTCCGATAGTCGCTACGTCGCACCCGGGCCCGCTCGGGTTGATGATCAGCGACGCGGGTCCGCAGCGAGAGTGGCCCAGGGCTACGCACCCGACGATGGGCTGCTACATCCGGCACAGGTAGCGGCGGTGCAAGCAATGGCCGATGATGATCTGCCGAAGGGGGCAGTTGTTCGCAGAAGCAGTCTTTTTGCTGGAGGATGACATGCCGAAAAAGCACACCACCAACCCTTTGCTGATAGCCCGCGTCGGCTGGAGCAATGGCTCCCAGACGGTAGTGTTGCCGCCCGGCTGCAGTTTTGCCGATTCTGTCCGTGAGGTATTCATCCGCCGCGATGGCCAGAGACTGGTGTTGACACCGCGTCCAACCGATTGGTCTGGCTTCTTTGATGTCGGTTTGAAGACCTCAGCCGACTTCATGGCGGTGCGCGAGCGCTTGCCGATTCAGGAACGTGTGGTTTGACGTCCAGCCTGTTGAGCCCGAGGTAGTGCGCGGATTAACGACTCCTTGTCGTTCATACGTCCGCATGAACCGCTTCCGGTAAAGGGCGCGGAGTTGTCTGGTTTGCAGCGGTTGCAGCCGGTGTCAGCCCGCAGATGATTTACTGCTTTCTGGCACGAAGCAGTCTTTCACTCCAGCGATCCTCAACGCTTCAATAGGAGCAAGACGCACCTTGCCAAGCCGCACATTTCTCGGTGTGACTTTGGGAATTGTTGTTGCACAATGTTTCTGAACACGAGATTCAGGACAGGAGGGAGACATGGCTCGCACAAACACAATGTTCGCCTTGATCAAAGTCAAGGGTGGGGTGTCCACTGACAGGCAATCCTTGCAGACGCTCGGGTGATGTACGCACCTCGGGCTATGCCGGTTAGGCACCGCCTACTTCCCGATGGCCACATCGTCGTGACCGGAGCTGCGGGGGACTTCGCGTTCTTCGATAGCGATGAATTCGATCGATTTCGCACATTCCCGCATAGGCTTGACCTTCGAAAACAAGCCGACTTGCGCGCCCGTTTTCTGCTCACTGATGGAGCTATGTCAAGGGGAATGCAACGCTTGCTGGCTTCGCGTATTGCAGCGAAGCGGGAGACCGTTACCGCAGGTCCATCGCTTCATATCATCGTGCCCACCCTGCAATGCGCCCACTCCTGCCAGTATTGCCAAGTAAGCAGGTCTCTCGACGACAATGGGCATACGATGTCGCTCTCGGATCTGAATGCAGCATGCGACACCATTCTCGAAAGCAAATCCAATCAGCTCACCGTCGAGTTTCAAGGCGGCGATCCGCTGCTGCGATTTGACCTAGTCAAGCACGCCATCCTACGCATCCGCGAGGGAGCAGCGGCGAATCGTCGAATTCGCTTTGTAGTCGCTTCAACGCTCCATCAGCTCGACGACGCGATGTGTGCCTTTTTCAAGGAACACAGCGTCTACATGTCGACCAGCTTGGATGGGCCACGTGCACTACACAACGCCAATCGACCGACCCCTGGTCGAAATGCTTACGAACGTACCCTGGCTGGCATCCAACTCGCACGAGAAAAAATAGGAGCTGATGCCGTTGCCGCCTTGATGACGACAACCAAAGCGTCTCTGGCATTCCCTGAGGCGATCGTTGACGAATATGTTCGCCAGGGGTTTCGCGAGATTTTTCTGCGACCGCTCAGCAGCTATGGATTCGCCAAACGCAATCAAAACCTGCTTGGGTACTCTGTCCAGGATTTCCTGAATTTCTACCGGCGCGGTCTGGATCGCGTGATGTACTGGAACCAGCGCGGTTTGGAGCTACGAGAGGTCTACGCATCGATCCTGCTGAACAAGATGCTTTCCACGTTTGATGCGGGCTACGTGGATCTTCAAAGTCCAACAGGGGCTGGCTCTAGTGTCCTTGTCTACAACTACGACGGGTTCGTTTATCCCAGCGATGAAGCGCGAATGCTCGCAGAGACAGGGGATCGATCGCTGCGAATGGGTCGTATTGGTGAATCTTTGAACGAGCTATTCAACTCTCCGGTACGGCAGCAATTGGTAGAGGCCAGCGATGTTCGTTTCATGAGCGATTGCCTTGACTGCGCCTACAACTTGTACTGCTCACCCAATCCCGTCGATGCCCAGGCTCAACACGGAACAATGAACGTCGCGGCGGGGACAACTGAGCACTGCCAGCGGCATACGGCTCTCTTTGATGCCATTTTCTCGACCCTGCGCACAGCTGACGAGGATACGTCTGCGCTATTGCACGAGTGGGCTCAAGTGCGGGAGACATGTGCCAATGCGTAGAGTGTCTGCCGACCTAGACGAGAGATGCGGTGCGCGTGTGCGTCGGGTGGTGGATTTCGAGGGCTTTGCGGCTCAGTGGGAACCGTCTCTCCATTTCTTGGTGCGAGTCCAGAGTCCCGACGAAAGGCGTTCGATTGAGGACTTGCAGCACACAGGCCTCGACAACCTCGCATGGGTCGTAAGCGATCAGCTGGAGATTGGGGACATCGTAGTCGCGCGCCCATTCAAGGGAGAGTTGATCGTCCTGCTACGTGAAGCTGATACCCATCACGCGCTGCTCCTCACAAATCGATGCAACAGCAATTGCTTAATGTGCTCCCAACCGCCGACCAAGGAAAACGACGATTGGCTCGTTGAGGAAGCCCTGGAGACCATCCGCCATCTGAACTGGCATCCTCAGACCATCGGCCTGACTGGTGGCGAGCCATTGTTGCTGGGAGCAGGCCTGCGGAGGGTTCTGGATGTCATTGGCAAGAGTCTTCCCCAGACAGCGGTAGAAGTTTTGACCAATGGCCGGTTGTTTGCAGATGCCTCTGTGGTGCAGGAGGTGTTGTCCGGCCTCACTACGAAGGTCCGTTGGTTGGTGCCTCTGTACGGGCATGCCAACTTTTTGCATGACTTTGTGGTGCAGGCCCCCGGCGCCTTTGACGAGACCATTGATGGATTGCTCACACTCCAGGAGCACCAACAAGAGATCCAATTGCGCTCTGTGCTGATTTCTCCTGTCTTGGAGGTGCTGCCGGAGCTAGCCCTATTCGTCGCCCGAAACCTCCCATTCATCCGGGAGTGGGCTTTGATGGGATGCGAGCCGATCGGGTTTGCTCTTGCCAATCGAGACACATGCGAAGTAGACCTGGTCGCTTGGGGCACAACACTACAGCAAACCCGCAGGGTGCTTCGCACTTACCGGATTCCCCACGTCTGGATGAACACGCCTTTGTGCGCATTGCCTCAGCCTCTTTGGCCTCAGGCGCAGAAGAGCATTTCGGATTGGAAGAATGTCTTCGCACCTGAATGTGAGGGTTGTGTAGCAAGACAGGATTGCTCCGGGCTGTTTGCCTGGCATGAGCGAGGGTGGAAACCTGCGCCCCTAAGAACAATGGAGACAAGCGAGGTCAATTTATGAGCAAGTTCGTCCGAAACCTCTCTCTTTTCGTGGCGGGGTTGCCTTTACTGGTCACCAAGAGCGTATCAGCGGCACCCGCACCCAGAGCAGAGATGGAGCCGCTCGACTCGACCGGTGCCGTGCCGTTGCGCCCATTGAACTTGGAATCGGATAATCTGTTTGCAGGGCATCGCTCGCATTCCAGCCACAGATCGCACTCAAGCCACAGCTCTCACTACTCAGGCTCCAGCGGCGCCTCGAGCTACCGGGCACCCGCATACGTAGCGCCGAGCCCGGCGCCATCGTACGTAGCACCATCCCCTGCCCCAGCATCTCCTCCTGCGACGAACCGCTACGTTCCGGAGTCTGCGCCAGCCCCGGGAGCACCTCGGCAGTTTCTGGATTCGAACAATGCATCGGGATCCAACCCCCCTGCGAAGAATGGCGTGTCTCAGTCATCACAACCGGGCAAGCAGCCCCAAGCGTCAGATGAGCTGACTCATCCAGAGAAGCTGCGGCTCCAGATCATGCGAGTTCAGATCAAGCTTCGCAGCCTGGGCCTCTACGAGGGATCGATTGATGGGATGATGAATGACGGCTTGCGTGAGGCACTCAAGCACTTCCAAGAGCTGAAGGGATTTCCTAAGACCGGGACCATGACAACGCCTACGCTGAATGCTCTTGGTATACCTGCCGTGAACTGATGGGGCATGCAGACGGGCGCTTTGATGAACTACCTGCAAGCCGTATCTGTTGCGCAGACCGGCCTGTGGTCCACTCCGACCGGGGGGGCCACTACAGCTGGCCAGGCTGGCATTAGAGAAGCGAGGCGAACCTTACCTGCTCCATGTCCCGCAAGGCCTGTTCTCCGGACAACGCAGCCTGCGATGGCTTCTTCGGCAGGTTGAAGAACGAATTGTTCTATCCTCGGGGCTGGCAGGGCGCGACCATCGAGCAGTTCATTGAAGTGGTCGACTCGTACATTCGCTGGTACAACGAGGAGCAGATCAAGATATCCTTGGGGGCCCTCAGCCCGATCGAATACAGGGTGAGTTTTGGACTTGCGGCATAAAACCAATACAGGTTTTTATCCGCACCCCCCTACTAAGCCTGATCAATCAGCTCCTCAAAACGCCTTCGGCCAACGATATCAAGTGGTGAGTAGGTACTGTCTGTGAGAATGAATGCGATGGGCAGGCCAGACGAATCCCTCTGAAGGTTGCCCTCTCAGAGGTTTGTATGGCTTTTGAACAGGATCTGATCAACGGTTTGGACGCGGGCCTTCGCAACTGGGCCCAATCCAAGGGCGCCCTTACCGTGGCTCGCAATGGTGGATTTGAATTTGCAATCCGCGCGCATTTGCTTCCTTTTTTGGAGAAGTCGACGAATTGCCTAGCCTTCACAGAAGCGGAAGGCCAGCGGTTTGACATCTCCTTGTGCCCACATGACACCTTCGTAAAGCAGGCTGTCGTGGTTGAGTTGAAGGCCAACTTCCTGTGCCAAAGTCCTACCACTATCTTGTGCGAACGCATTAGAGCGGTTCAAAAACTGAGGAAGCCTGTATCCACGAGCAAAGACATCATCGGGCGGTACTACTTGCATCTCGTTGTGGAGTTGGCCTATGACGCCAAAAAAGGACCTGCTCACCTGCTCAATGCGCACAACAAGCTCGTTGGGAGCAGCTCCTACAAACGCTTCAAGCCTCTAGAAGTAATGGCCCAGAAGCGGACAACGGCCCTGAGGGAGCTGCAAGGCAAACCAGCGTCCTACGTCATCTCCTGCCCGAAAGCATGGCAGGCGACCGCAACACTGTATTGCTGGCTGGCTAGTTTGTCTGTGCCATCCAGCAAACCCCAATATCTGAAACTCCCGGGGTATGCTGGCAAGCAAGCTCAGGTCTGAAACCACTCCAGCGCCTCGCTCTGCTCGCGCCCAGGCTGAGCGTAGGCGTATTCATTGCTCCCTTCGGTAGACACGCGCGTAACGCGCACCACCATACCCGTCTGAAGGGCCTCATCTCGCAGCGTGCAAGCACTGTTGTAGCCTATTCGAAGTCGCCGCTGAATCCAGCTTACGCAGAAGGCATCTGGATCGTCCAGCAAAGCTTGTCCCAACTGCTGCAGATCTGCCATCTCGCGCCTCCTCGTTGTGGTCAAGACCAATGTACTTCAAGACATCGCCGATGTTCTATTCGCTCGATCGCTATGAACTTCGCCCTAGCTCCGTGCGAAGGTGGTGCAGCATCTACCGCAGTGACGACTTCGTGGGGACCAAACTTGGTGCATATCAAGTTCATCAAGTGCGCCTCCAGCCGATTCAGTGCGATTCGGTTTGAATCTATCCGGTCGAACCAGACACTTTTGAACCGCTGCTACCCTTGACTCTGCGCCAGGGTCGCGTCGTACATTTTTTTAAGGAGCGGTGCCACTAGTCCCAGCGCCGGCTCCCAGTCACTTTCCGTGAGCATCCCGTACTTATCCGTAAGAGTCTCTTCGCGGTCGAAGGAGAAGTCGGTTGGGGTCTCCAGGCCAACGATAAGCTGCATATCGGCGGGCAGGTCCCTCGCGATGAAGCTAAGAACGGCTGGAAGATTGAAGTCGTCTTGAGCCTGCTGGTTGGGAGAGTCGATGACCACCGGGACGTCATATGTCCCCGACTTGCCCTGCACGGTGCGCCAGATGGCGGCGTAATAGGCCAAGATGGAGCGCGGCCCTCCGCTGCCTGAAAGAGAAGGACGGGACGCTAGCTGCATGGTCTTGGTCGGCACTGACTGCAGCTGTAATGCAATGCGGCAGGCCGCATAGTGCTCTCTGAAATCCGTCAGAATTTGCTTCGTACGCTTGAGCGAGCGCAGTTCGGCCATCCTGGTCTCCAGGGTATCGACGGTGAGAACCACGGCGTCAATTGCTGCCTGAATCTGCTTGCGTTCTTCTTCGAAGGCCGCGAACGCGGACTCTGCACCAAGGCTCTCGACCACGTCCTTGAATTTCATTTCCCCCTTACGTGAGTCCAGCAGCCGCGAGATACGCAAGTAGTTTTCGTTAAGCGAGCTCAGTTCCGAGAATGCCTTCTGGGTTCGCTTGCGGACCTCTGCGGCGTCTTCGCGGAGCCTAGCGGCGAGCTCCCGGAGGACACGAGCGTCTTCAACGAACTCCAGCAGGTCGAGGAAAGGTTTCTCGTGTTCGGCGTGGCATGTTGGACAAATGAGTGGCGCTGCACCTTCTTTGAGTAGGTACTTCGCATCACTGTCATATGCCGCCAGGGCGCCTTCAGCGAGATGAATCTGATGGTCCAGACTCTTCAGGAGCTCTTGCTCACGGACGGCAACGCTTCGAATGCCCTCCTGCCGGGCGTTGAGATCACTGACCTCTTTGGTTAGCTGCTCAATTTCCGAGACAAAGTTGTCAGCATTGACTTTGGGGGCTGCCAGCGGTGCGGACTTGCTGAACCGCTCTATGGTGCGCTCGAGTAGCTTGTACTCGCGACGGTGTTCCTCGAGCGTCTTGGCGTGCTGGGACTTTTCTGCGCTCGCCGTGTAGTACTCAGGCGGGCAGACGCCGGTGAAGTACTCGAGGATCGGTTTAAAAGGGGCGTTGAAGCGCTTCATGCCGCCGAACGTGTTCCATTCTGCCTGCCAACTTCCGTCCTGGTTGATGTAGAAAGGAGCGAAGAAGCATGCCGGGTCGGCTGGGACGATCTCCGCCTGCTTCTTGTCAGAGAAGACCAAATTGAAGTCAGTTATCTCACAGAAGCGCCTAGACCATTCGCCGAACTTGGCCGTGGAGATGAGTAGGTTGAACGACGCATCAAAGAGAGCGCGTCGTCCGTCTTGGTGGAGCGCGAAATAGCACTTCTCGTCGACCGAGAACTCAAGCAGCGAGACAGCATTCTCATCCCATTGTTCGAGCTTTCCTTGCGGCGTGGCACCGAGCGTCTCAAACAGGCTCCGAATCAGCGTCGTCTTGCCGGTGTGGTTCCTTCCCACCAGCAGGTTCTTCCTCGGATGGAACTCCACGTGGCGAGCCTTGTGCTCCTGATGTGAGAGCAGCCAGATGTTTTTGAATCGGAAGCGATGCATAGTCTTTGGTTCTCAGGCTTCGGACGAGTAGTCTCAGTTCGGGTCCACGCATTTGGTTATGGCTCTCATGACAAATCGGGCCATCAGGTCGTTGTCGCGATGTGCGATGAACTGGGCCTTAAGCTCGGTTAGCGCGGCCTCGACGTAAGGCCGCAACTTCGATGTGGGCGGGTTGGCCGCAATCCAAGCATCGCTAAAGTCGTCGATTTCTCTGGAGACGTCAGTTCCTCCGGTAAGTCGGTCCCGTTGAGCTCGCGTGGCCGCGACGCGCACAGACGAGATGGTCATGAAGTCCACCCCTTCTGTCTGAAGCTGATTCATCCAGTCGTTGAACAACGCATTGCGGTCCGGTACGGCTTCCAGCGCTGCCAAAGCTGCAATAAATGAGCCTCTGGAAAAACCACGCTCTTTGACGAGTTCGGCGAACGACAGGCAGGTATCGGTCCGACGAGTAAGGGGCGAAATTTTCATCACGAGCGACTCGACGAAGGCCTTGGCTTGGCCTGCGTGGCCCGGGCTGCGCTCGTTCAGCAGGTCCAGTGCTGCTTCAATTGCAGGTGCGTTGAGGTTGTCCGGGTGTATGGCAACCTTTTGCAGCTTCACACGGGTCAGGTCTGGCGGTGGGCCGCCGGGTGACAGCGAAGCGAAGGCATCAGTCAACAACTGCACATGACCCGCGGCTAGGTCAGCGAGCGAGCAGGGCATCGTTGTGGCGGTTGACCCGCCGGATTCAAGGGGGAAGTCGCACCCTTGGTTCGAGAGGAAGATCCCCTCAACTGGAAGTGCCGTAAATGCGTTCAAGCTGAGGTGCAGCTTGCCGAGAACGGATTCCGGGACTTTCTTGAAGTCGGGTGCCTTAGGAAATTTTGGTAGCGCAGCCTTTGCCTTGGCTGCCTTGCTCGAGGGGGCCTTAGGCTCGACGGTGCCCGTAAGTATGGACCAAGTCCAAGTGCCCGAATCCTTCTTCTTGACCTGGTAGACCTTCGCCCGCGTCGGCGCTGTGACGGAGTCAAGTTCGGCGACGTCCTGAACGGACTCGAAGAGGATGAGGAAGTCAGGCTCGTTGGCCTTCTCCAACTCCATCATTCGGAAGACGGCCCAGATGCGCGAAAAATCGACGCCCTTGGCCCCGTGACCGCCGCCAGACTCTGAGTGTTTAGGATCGTTTGCGACGGCCAAAAGCTCCGCCGCAGCGCTGGCGCTGCTCATACTGCCCTCCCTTCGCCTCCGTTCATGCGGAGGAATTCTGATATTCGGTGCGTATCATCGATGCTAGGCAGACCCCTGTAAAGGCCAGGATTAGGCAATCTGTCGATGGAGTGCAGCATTCGCCTCTCGCGGGAATGGAATAAAGGCGGCCATATGCCGTGGCGGTCGAGTGGCTGGTTTTGGTGAGCGCAGACGTTCACCCTCGCCAAACGAGCGTCCGCAACCAGCCTAAGGACTAAACCGCTCGCGCGGTAGCCCGCCGCGAAGGCCCTGACAGTAAGTACACATCGCGCCCCTGTCTATGTTGGCGAGCGAGGCAATCGGCCTCGTTCTTCGACAGGAGCACGATCATGATCCC